>Ga0102816_1000227_pt1 | contig 25562 bp, 19 predicted proteins | sample ColrivemetaGS545_FD_84509 | JGI IMG/M metagenome (GOLD analysis project Ga0102816, IMG submission 84509) | Estuarine microbial communities from the Columbia River estuary - Flood tide non-ETM metaG S.545 | ecosystem: Environmental > Aquatic > Marine > Intertidal zone > Estuary | place: USA...
CATATTCCATTGGGTGCCGGCAACTTTGTGATGGTGTGGATGGAGCGTGAACGCGGTTTCGAACTGGCGGAAATCCAATCCCTCTACGGCTTAATTTATATTATTTGCGGTACCGCGGGCACCTTTTTAGGCGGTTTTCTCAGTGACTGGTATCAGTCGCGCTGGAAGGGCGGTCGGATTCGTTTTCTTGCCATATTGATGCTAGCGGTTGCACCATTGACCCTTGCATTTCGCTTTGCTTCGCCAGATTCCCCAATGTTCTTTATTGCGCTGGCGTTTGCACTATTTAGTGTCAGTTCCTTCTATGGCCCGGCTTTTTCCACAGTACAGGATCTTACGCCAGTGCGTTTGCGCGGTCTGATGACGGCGCTGTTATTGGTTGCCTGCAATTTGGTGGGAATGGGTATAGGTGCACTGATGACCGGCTTGATCAGTGATCTGTTAACTGCCGCACAGGTGTTTGAGCCGTTGACCAAGGCCCTATTAGTGGGTGATGGCTTTGGCTTCTTTGCTGCGCCGAGCTTTATTATGGCCTCGATCTATCTAGAACGAAACCGACGAGTTGCTGCGGCTTAAAAGGCTTTTCTACGCCATCAATGGTTAGCCCCGAATGTCATCGGCGCTTATGTTGATGGCGTCCTATCCAAAGAGACAGTGACGCTGCGATAGTACTATTTTGCTCTTAGTTTTAGTCTAAATAGCACTGCGCACAAGTCGCTCGGGGAATCTAGATGGTAGAAAAAACACTACGAATAGCGGGTGCCAGCGGGTTTTGGGGAGACGCTAGTCACTCCACATCGCAGCTTCTTAAGGACGGCTCTTCAAGCGGGAAAGTCGACTTTATTGTCTATGACTATCTGGCTGAAATCACCATGTCAATTATGGCCCGGGCCCGGGCTAAAAAGCCTGAGACTGGTTATGCGCTAGATTTTGTCAGCGCGGCAATGAAACCCAATCTTAAAGAGATCGCCCGCCAGGGCGTCAGAATTGTGTCCAACGCAGGCGGTGTTAATCCCCAAGCCTGTGCCGAAGCCTTACGCGCGGTGATTGCCGAGCAAGGTCTGGATTTACAGGTAGCCTGCATTATTGGTGATGACCTTCTGGATCAGGGAGAGCAGTTAGCCGGACAGCAGCATGCTGAGATGTTTAGCGCTGAGCCTTTTCCAGAGCTGAATAAGATTGCCAGTATCAATGCCTATCTGGGTGCTTTCCCTGTGGCTCTGGCGCTGCAGCAGGGCGCCGATATTGTGATTACTGGGCGCTGCGTAGACAGTGCGGTGACATTGGGAGCCTGTATCAATCACTTTGGTTGGGGTCGCGATGATCTGGATCAGCTGGCCATGGGTTCTCTAGCGGGGCATATTCTTGAATGCGGACCTCAGGCCACCGGTGGCAACTTTACCGATTGGGAGCTGGTTGAGAATCTTGAAACTATTGGCTACCCGATTGCCGAAATTAGTGCGGATGGCCGTTTTCTCTGTTCAAAACCGGCAGGCACTGGCGGGCTAGTCTCGGTGGGCACTGTGGCTGAGCAGATGGTGTATGAAATTGGTGATCCCCAGGCCTATATTTTGCCAGATGTGGTCTGTGATTTTTCTCAGGTCAAACTTGAGCAGGTGGGTGAAAATTTGGTGTCTGTGACCGGTGCCACCGGTCTGCCGGCGCCGGATAAATACAAAGTCTGCACTACCTATGCCGACCAGTGGCGCGGCGGTCACCTGCTGAGTCTCTACGGTATAGATGCTAACCGAAAGGCTGAAAAGCTGGCTGCGGCAATCTTCGCTGCATCGCGACGCACGCTGCAGCTCTATGGCTTGCCCGATTTTAGTGAAACCAGTGTTGAGGTGATTGGCGCAGAGTCGCAGTACGGCGCTGCGGCTCAAATGGGCAGTTATCGTGAAGTAGCACTCAAGGTCGCCGCCAAGCATCTCGACGCCGCGGGTATAGGTATCTTATTAAAGGAGATGACCGGACTGGGTCTGGCGACTCCGCCAGGGCTCTGTGGTTTTGCTGGTGGTCGACCAAAACCTTCGCCCATCGTCAGGCTGTTTTCCTTTGAGTTGCCAAAAGGGGCCCTAACGCCTCAGGTAGAGATCAATGGTCAGCTTTTGGATTGCCCAGATACTCAGGGAACAGCGCTAAATCTAAACACTATTGTTCGTCCAGCTGCGCCGCAGACTGCCATTACCGAGGATTTGGTGAGTGTTCCTCTGGTGGCTCTTGCCTACGCCCGCAGCGGAGACAAAGGTGATAAATCCAATATCGGCATAATTGCCCGGCGACCAGAATACCTTGGCTATATTTATGCGGCGCTGACTGAGCAGGCTGTGGCACAGCGCTTTGCTCACTTTATACAGTCCTCGGCGGTCGAGTCCGTTAAGCGCTATCTGATGCCCGGCTGCCATGGCATTAACTTTTTGATTGACGATGTTCTGGGTGGTGGCGGCATGGCCAGTCTGCGCAATGACGCTCAAGGGAAAGGCTATGGTCAATTGCTATTGGATGCGCAGATTCCAGTGAGTGCAGAAATCTCAACTCAGTTAGGTTATTAACAGCTGTAACAATAATAATAGGGAGACAGCCCAATGGCAGTATTTGCCTCAAAGATAAATACCAGTTCCGAGACCTTTCAGCGCCAACGCGCCGAGATGCTCGAGCTGGTGGACAAGCTCAATGAGCTTAATGGCCGCGCCCGCGCTATCTCTGAGCAGCGCAAGCCGCGCTTTGATAAACGCGGTCAGCTGACGCCTCGGGAACGTCTGGCACGACTTCTGGATCCGGGTATGCCATTTCTTGAGATCGGTAATCTCGCCGGTTATCTGGTGGATACCAAGAATCCTGACAAGTCGATTCCCGGCTCCACAGTAATTGCTGGAATAGGCTTTATATCCGGCGTGCGCTGCACTGTGGTGGTGGATGATAGCGGCATTATGGCGGGTTCTATGACCACTGCTGGCGGCTATCGTCTGCGTCGAGCCGAGGAGATATCCCTAGAGCAAAAGCTGCCCTTTGTGCATCTGGTCGAGAGCGCCGGTGGCGATTTAATGAATTACACCGTGGAGGGCTTTAGCGCCGGTGGTGCACTGTTTGGCGCCCTGGCAAAACTGAGCAAAGCGGGTATTCCGGTGATCTCCATTTTGCATGGTTCCTCCACAGCCGGCGGTGCCTATATGCCCGGTCTCAGTGACTATGTGATTGCGATTAAAGGCAAAGGCCGTGCGTTTTTAGCAGGGCCGCCACTCTTGCGAGCCGCTACCGGCGAGATTGCCACAGAAGAGGAGCTTGGCGGTGCGGAGATGCATGCAACGGTTTCTGGTCTGGCAGAATATTTGGCGGAAAACGATGGTCAAGGCATTCAAATCTGCCGCGAACTCATTCAGCGGTTGCAGTGGAATGACAACTGTAAATTGCCTCCTAAACGCAGCTTTGCTGAACCTATTTACGATCCCGATGAGCTGGCTGGTGTGATTCCCACAGATTACCGCACGCCTTACGATATGCGCGAACTGGTGGCCCGAGTGGTGGATGGGTCCGATTTCCTCGACTTTAAGCCCCGCTTCGGTGTTTCCACGGTCTGTATTCAGGCGGAGATCTACGGTCAAGCGGTGGGCATTATTGGCAATAACGGCCCCATAGATCCTCAGGGCGCCAATAAGGTGACGCAGTTTTTGCAGCTACTCGATCAGGCCAATATTCCGGCGCTGTTTTTCCAAAATACCACCGGCTATATCGTTGGCACTCAGTCTGAGCAAGCGGGCATGATTAAGCACGGCTCGAAGATGATTCAGGCGGTACGCAATATAGATGTACCGCGCATTACCTTTATGACCGGTGCCAGCTTTGGCGCGGGCAACTACGGTATGTGTGGCCGTGGTTATGATCCGGATTTTCTCTATACCTTTCCCAATGCCCGCATGGGTGTGATGGGCGGCGAGCAAGCTGCCAAAACCATGTCTATGGTGGCTCGAGGCAAGGCTGCGGCCATGGGTGTGGAGCCCGACGAAGAGCAGCTGGCCCAGCAAGAGCAGATGATGGCGCATATCTTCGATTCTCAGTCCGATGCCTTTTACACCTCAGGTCATATGATGGACGACGGCATGATCGATCCACGCAATATGCGCAGCACGCTGGGTATGTTGTTGGAGACCGTTTTAGAAGGGCGTAATCGCTCCGTGCGACCCAATAGTTTTGGCGTCGCGCGGCTGTAACAAAGGGCGCGATCCAATAGTTTCGGCGTCGCGCGCATTTAACGGTTAATAACAAAAAAGAATAGAGCGAGATAACCATGTCTGATCTTTCAAAACTCGAACTTCCCGAGACCCAATCGCTGATTCTTGAGCACCGTGGTTCAGTGTTAAAAATCTGGCTTAACCGCCCAGAGGCAAAAAATGCATTGTCAGAGGAAATGACTGACGAGCTTCACCTGGTTCTCGACGCTATTCGCGACGATCGCTCTATTCGCACTATTGTTCTGCGTGGCAAAGGTGGCGTGTTCTGTGCCGGTGGCGATATCAAAGGGTTTAAGTCGGATATGCAGGCGGTTAGTGCCGCGCAGGTGGCTAAGAGCAATCGCAGCTTTGGCGATCTGATGATCAAGATAAATGAACAGCCCCAGGTTGTGATAATGCTGGTTGAGGGTGCCGCTATTGGCGGCGGGCTGGGTCTGGCCTGTGTAGCTGATGTGACCTTGGTAACCGTGGATGCACGTTTCCGCCTCAGTGAAACCAGTCTCGGTATTCCGCCGGCACAGATTGCCCCCTTTGTGACCGAGCGGGTGGGTTTGACTCAGGCTCGACGCTTGATGCTGACAGGTGCCCGATTTAAGGGTGAAGAGGCTGTGCGTCTCGGTATTGGCCATCAAGTAGCCAGCGATGCCGCGGATCTCGACGCCCAGTGCGATGTGATTCTGGGCCATATCAATGCCTGTGCCCCTGGTGCCAATGCAGTTACCAAAGGCATTCTCTTTGAAAGCCTCCGTCGACCCCGTGCTGAGGCTCTAGACTTTGCCTCTCAGGGCTTTGCCCAATGCATGCTTAGCTCTGAAGGTCTAGAGGGAATAGCTGCCTTTGTGGAAAAGCGTAAGCCGGTCTGGGCCGAGCAATCGAACGATCAATTAGTTGGGAAATAGCTCTATGAAGCGCTTCAACAGTATTTTAATTGCCAATCGCGGCGAGATTGCCTGTCGGGTAATTCGCACCGCCAAACAGCTGGGTTACCGAACCATTGCGGTCTATTCCGACGCCGATGCGATTGCACCCCATGTGCAGCTGGCGGATGAGGCTGTGCGCATTGGCCCAGGGCCGGTGGGTGAGTCCTACCTGCTGCCTGAACGTATTCTTGAGGCTGCTGCAGCGAGCGGCGCTGAATCGATTCATCCCGGTTATGGTTTTCTTAGCGAAAATGCGGCCTTTGCCGAAGCGGTTGAAGCTGCAGGGCTGGTATTTATTGGGCCCAGTGCGGAAGCCATTGAGGTGATGGGCAATAAAGCTGAATCGAAACGGCGCATGATTGCTGCTGGTGTGCCCTGTGTGCCCGGCTATGAAGGGCATGATCAGTCCGACGAAACTCTGCTAGCTGAGGGGGCAAAAATCCCCTTGCCGCTGATGGTCAAGGCCGCGGCGGGTGGAGGAGGTCGCGGTATGAGGTTGGTTTATGATCAGGCTGATCTGGCTAATGCCATCAAGTTGGCTCGGGCTGAAGCTGAGAGTGCCTTTGGCTCGGGTGAGCTGATTCTCGAGCAAGCCATTATTCAGCCGCGCCATGTGGAAATTCAGGTATTTGCCGATAGCTTTGGCAATACAGTCCATCTGGGCGAGCGGGACTGCTCCGTGCAGCGCCGCCACCAGAAAGTGATAGAAGAAGCGCCATGCCCAATTATGACGTCTGAGCTCCGAGAGCAGATGGGCCGGTCGGCCATAGACGCTGCCAAGTCTGTACATTATTGCGGTGCTGGCACGGTTGAGTTTTTGCTGGAAAGTAGCGGGGCATTCTACTTTCTTGAAATGAATACGCGCCTGCAAGTTGAGCACCCGGTTACCGAATTGATCACCGGACTTGATTTGGTAGCCCTACAGATTGCTGTGGCTCAGGGAGAGTTGCTGGGGTTAGAGCAGGCCGATATCAAACTTGAGGGCCATGCCATAGAGGTGCGGCTCTATACCGAAGACCCCAGTCAGGACTTTTTGCCCGCCTCAGGTCCGGTGGAATTATGGCAGCCGGCTACGGGTGTGGGCGTGCGTATCGACAGTGGCATTTGTAGTGGTCAGGGTATCTCGCCGTTTTATGATCCCATGGTTGCCAAGGTGATTGGCTATGGCCCCACTCGCGAGGTGGCCCGTCTGCGGCTTATCGCGGCACTAAAGGAAACAGTGCTATTCGGTACTACAAATAACCTGAGGTTTCTTATACAGTGCATTGAAAAACAACAGTTTATAGATGGAATTTACACCACGGCCTTTATTGCTGAAGAGTTCTCTGATACTGATCTGGCTGACCCATTACCCGCGTTTGCCGATGCTGCAGTGGCGGCGGTACTGGCGCTGCAGCTGGAACATAGGGGCCTATTTCAGCGCGCCCTTGGGGTCAGCGAAAAGCTTAAAAACTGGACGAGTGCCAGCCCCCTGGTGTCGCGAAAACAGTATCAGTTTGATGACCTGATCTACGATCTTTGCATCAGTCCTGAGGGCAAAGAAGGCTATCGAGTGAGCGCCATGGATACTGGCGAGTCGCGGACGGTTGTGGTCACTTTGGTCGAGTTAAAAGATACTAGCGCTGAATTTCTGGTTGAAGGCAAACGTCTGACCGCAACCTATAAGACACCGAAAAAGGGTCAGTTGTATTGCTCTATCGAAGGGCGCAGTGCCTTTTTTAAGGATCTGATTATTCTCGATGGACTGGTTGATGAGGCTGTGGGTGGAGGCCGGGTAATCGCCCCCATGCATGGACTGCTGTTGGATGTGCAGGTTGCTCCTGGCGATCAGGTGGTTAAAGGTCAGGTTCTGGCAGTACTAGAAGCGATGAAAATGCACTATGAAATAACCGCGGAGATAGACGGCAGTGTGACTGAGGTCAGTGCAGTAACTGGCAGTCAGGTGGCCACTGACGATCTGTTAATTGAGATTGCCGCGCATGAAGATTCAGTAAAATAACAAAAATAACCATGATGAGGCAGCTTAATGGCTCTAAAACTCTGGCACTGCGCCGGCTCTCGCTCGATTCGACCACTCTGGACGCTTCTGGAGATGGGGCTGGATTTCGAACTTGAGACCATGCTGTTCCCACCGCGCTTTGCGCACCCGGGTTATACCGAACTCAATCCCATTGGCACTGTGCCGTTTTTTACCGATAGCAGTGACCCGGCTAATCTGGTCAGCATGACCGAATCCTCAGGTATCAGTCAGTATCTGGCGGATAAATATGGTCCCACGGATCTCGCCGTACTGCCCAGTGAACCCGCCTATGGTGAGTATCTCAATTGGCTACACCGCAGCGATGCAACCCTGACTTTTCCTCAGACGTTGGTATTGCGCTACACGATTTTAGAACCTGAAGCGACCCGCCTGCCGAAGGTGGCCGAGGACTACACCAAGTGGTTCTTCTCGCGCCTGCGCTCAGTTGAACTGGCGCTGTCTGATGGCCGAGAATTTCTCTGTGCTGATCGCTTTACTCTGGCAGATATCTCAGTGGGCTTTGCATTGCATTTTGCCGAGCTTTTGAGCCTTAAAGGCGGCTTTAAGCCTTATACATTGGCGTACGTCGAACGCCTGAAACAACGACCTAGTTTCCAGCAGGCGACTGCAAATGACGGTTCACAAAATATATTAGAAGGGCTTTAAAAATGGCGCTACACCCAAAATACCCCAAACTCTTTTCACCCTTAGATTTGGGTTTTACTCAGCTTAAAAATCGTGCACTGATGGGCTCTATGCACACCGGTCTAGAAGAAGTGGAAGGCGGTTTTGAGCGACTCGCTGCTTACTTTGCCGAGCGTGCTCGCGGCGGTGTTGGCATGATGATCACTGGGGGTATCAGCCCCAACGAAGAGGGCAGCATGGGCTCTGAGATGTCGACTCTCGAGCACGCTGAGGGTCATCGCCAGGTCACAGAGGCAGTCCACGCTGTGGATCCCGATATTAAAATTTGTATGCAGATACTCCATGCTGGCCCCTTGGCGCACACTCCGACTATGGTTGCTCCTACAGCTGTGGCCTCGCGCCTTTCAAGAATAACACCCATTGAGCTGGACGAAGCTGGCGTTCAAAAGCAAATTGATGACCATGTTAACTGCGCCAAAATGGCTAAGTTGGCAGGTTATGACGGGGTAGAAATTATTGGCTCAGCGGGGTATTTGCTGAGCACTTTTTTGGTCGAAAAAACCAATCAGCGCGACGATCAGTGGGGCGGTAGTTATGAAAACCGTATGCGCTTCCCCCTAGAAATTATGCGCCGCTGTCGTGCCGAAGTCGGTGACAACTTTATTTTAATTTTCCGCATTGCGGCGATGGATATGTTGCAGGGCGGCATGTCTTGGGATGAGGTCGTGCTGCTGGCCAAAGAGATGGAAAAAGCCGGCGCGACTATTATTAGCACCCACTTTACCTGGCATGAGTCTGCGGTTCCGACTATCGCTACCATGGTACCGCGGGCTGCATTCTCTGGTGTCACTGGACGCCTGCGCAAAGAACTCAGCATACCGACCATTACCAGTAACCGAATCAATATGCCCGATGTGGCAGAGCAGGTTCTCGACGATGGGGATGCGGATATCGTCTCTATGGCGCGACCCATGCTGGCGGATGCCGAGCTGGTATTAAAGGCTTTTGAAGGTCGTGAAGACGAAATTAATACCTGCATCGGGTGTAATCAAGCCTGTTTAGACCATGGTTTTGAAGGCAAGGAAATCAGCTGTCTGGTCAACCCGAGAGCGCTTAACGAAACCGTTTTAAATTATGAACCGACTGCGGCGCCGAAGAAGATTGCCGTGGTAGGTGCCGGGCCGGCGGGTCTGGCCTATGCCACCGTTGCCGCAGAGCGCGGTCATGCAGTGACGCTCTTCGATGCGGGCAGTGAGATTGGCGGTCAGTTTAATTTGGCGAAGCAGGTGCCGGGCAAAGAGGAGTTCTATGAGACCCTCAGATATTATTCGCGCATGCTTGAAGTGAATCATGTGGTGGTTAATTTAAACACCAATGTCTCTGCCGAGGATTTAAAGTCTGGCGGCTTTGACCATGTAGTGGTTGCCACTGGCATTACACCCCGGACACCTGATATCGAGGGGATTGATCACCCGAAAGCGGCGAGCTATATAGACGTGATTCGCGGGAATGTTGAAGTGGGTAAGACGGTTGCGGTGATGGGTGCTGGTGGCATTGGTTTTGATGTCTCGGAACTGATTATGCACAAGGGCGTTTCTGCCGCGATGGACAAAGAGGTGTTTGCGCGGGAGTGGGGAATCGATTTTGCCAATCACCCTCGCGGTGGCGTTACTGGTGTGGTGCCGCAAGTTGAAGCGGCAGATCGTCAGGTATTTCTATTGCAGCGTAAATCGACACCTGTGGGCCGTGGCTTAGGTAAAACCACTGGCTGGACCCATCGTATGTCACTGGCTAAGCGCGGTGTGCAAATGATGAATGGTCTGGAATACACCAAGATCGATGACCAGGGGTTGCATATTAGTATGGATGGCATTCCCCAGGTTCTTGAGGTAGATACTGTGATTATTTGCGCCGGGCAGCTGCCAAAGCGCGATCTCTACGATCAGCTAAGTGACAGTGGTATTGACACCAGCTTGATTGGTGGCGCCTTTGAAGCCTCAGAGCTAGATGCCAAAGCGGCGATTAATCAGGCCAGCTATTTGGCGGCGGCGATTTAAACTGCATTGGCAGGTGTGGCGTATAACGCAGTAATCAAGAATTAAACAGGTTCAGGGCAAGCTCTGAAACCTGCATTGAGCTAGGTTTTAAGCTTGAACTTTTAATTGACACAATAAATGCCACAACTTAAGCTGTGGCCAAAATAACACTAGTGGGAGTGACATAGATGGATATTAATTTTTCAGCAGAAGATCTCGCCTTCAGAGATGAGGTGCGTGATTTTTTCGCCACAGAGTTTGACGCAGAAACGGCTCAGAATTTGAGTGGCGTGCAGACTGCGAGCTACAAGCCAGCGATTGTCGGTTGGCAGAAGAAGCTCCACGCCAAGGGTTGGATCGCGCCGGGCTGGTCGACTGAGTACGGTGGCACGGGCTGGAGTGCGACGCAGAAATTTATTTATGAAACTGAGCGCGGCGCCGCGGGTATTCCTGATGTAGTGCCATTCGGTTTGAAGATGGTTGCCCCGGTGATTTTCACCTTTGGAACCGAAGAGCAAAAAGCACGTTTCCTGCCGAGCATTCTGTCTAGCGACGATTGGTGGTGTCAGGGGTATTCCGAGCCGGGCGCCGGGTCGGATTTGGCGGCACTGACTACATCTGCTGAGTATGCTGGCGACAACTACCTGGTCAATGGAGCCAAGATTTGGACCACCTTTGCTCAGTACGCCGACTGGATTTTCTGTCTGGTTCGCACCACTAAAGATATGCGCAAGCAGCAGGGTATTAGTTTCCTGCTGATCGATATGAAAACCCCGGGTATCACGGTTAAGCCAATCGTGACTATCGATGGCAAGCACAGTCTTAACGAAGTGCACTTTGAAAATGTCTTGGTTCCCCGCGACAACCTTATTGGTGAGCAGGACAAAGGCTGGACCTACGCCAAAGCATTACTGGCTCATGAGCGCACTGGTATGGCTGAAGTGGCTGATTCCAAGCGCATGCTGCGCACCCTAAAGCAGCGTGCTACTGAAGAGGTCAACGGTGGTCAGGCTATGATCAATGATCCGGTCTTCCAGTTGCGTCTGTCGGATATTGAAATGGAGCTGATGGCGCTTGAGTACACCGAGTTACGCGTTTTTGCCTCTATGGCCGGTGGCGGTATGCCAGGCCCTGAGTCTTCGCTGTTAAAAATCAAGGGCACTGAGATTTCCCAGGCGATTCACGAGCTGCAGTTACAGCTGGCCGGTAGTTACGGTGGAGCGCTGCAGGGTAGTTTGACCGGCGAAGAGCTGGGCCATGACTATGCTGGCGAAGCCCGCGGCAAGTATATGTATGGCCGCGCAGCAACCATCTATGGTGGTTCCAACGAAGTGCAGCGCAATGTAATTGCCAAAGCCGTGCTCGGCCTTTAGGCCCCAACAGATTTCCGGAGTAACAGTAATGAATTTTGATTTTTCAGAAGAACAAACCATGATCAAAGACAGCGTTGCGCGTTTTGTGCGTGACGAATATGACATTGATACACGCCGTAAAATAATCGATTCGGAAGAGGGCATCAGCCGTGACTTCTGGAATACGTTTGCCGAGCTGGGCTGGTTGTCAGTTCCTTTCGCTGAGGAGTACGGCGGTTTTGGTGGCACAGTAGAAGATTTGGCCGCGGTAATGGAAGAGTTGGGTAAGGGCATAGTGGTTGAGCCCTACGTTTCTACAGTTGTTATGTTTGGCGGTCTGCTGTCAGCATCTAATAACAGCGCGCTAAAAGAAGCGGTTATTCCCACGGTTATCGATGGCAGCTGCATGGGCTCTTTTGCCTTTTCAGAGCGCCAGTCGCGCTATGAGCTTGCCGATGTGGCCACGACAGCAGTCGCCTGCGATGGCGGTTTCCGTCTCGATGGTGAAAAAACTGTTGTGATTAATGGCGGCAGTGCTAACAAGTTTGTGGTGAGTGCGCGCACCAGCGGTGGCCAGTTTGATCATCAGGGTGTGAGCTTGTTCTTGGTCGATGCCAGCGCTGCTGGTGTGTCGGTTAAGAGCTATAAGACGATGGATGGTCAGCGTGCCGCCACCGTGACTTTAGCCAATGTGGTTGTAGCTGAAGATCAGCTGCTCAACGCAGTGGGCGAAGGTATGGATCTGGTTGATCAGGTTATGCCCTCAATGCTGATGGCGCTGAGTGCTGAGGCTCTGGGTATTATGGCAACGCTTAACAGCATTACTGTGGACTATTCAAAAACCCGTCAGCAGTTTGGTTCGCCGATTGGTTCATTCCAAGTGCTGCAGCATCGTATGGTTGATACGTTTATGTCCTGTGAGCAGGCTAAATCAATGCTCTATCGCAGCCTGTGTCAGGCTAATGACTGTGCGGCTGATGCCAGTGCTGATACCGTCGAGTTTATGAAGTCTGTGCACGCGCTGAAAGTGACTATGGCGAAAGCTGGCAAGCAGATTGGTGAAGAGGCGATTCAGATGCACGGCGGTATAGGTTTGACTGACGAGCTGAATATTGGCCACTTTGTTAAGCGTCTGATGACGATTAATGTGACCCTTGGCGATCGCGACTTCCATCAAAAGAAGTTTAACCAGCTAAGCTACTCAGCCTCGTGATTATTCTTGTTGGGGCAATTTTGGTAGGGCTGGTGGTTGCGTTGCTGGCCTTTATGTTTACACGAGATAGTCTCAGCAAATATGATCTTCCGGAGGGGCAGCGTTTTAGCCCCGCGGATGCCACTGCCGTCGCAGCCTCTGCGGCGGCCGTTAAGGCGCTAAATAAGCGTCTTCGCGGTGCCAGTGGTCCCCTTGAAAAGATGCCCTGGAAACAGCGTATTCTTGCCATGCGTGAAACCATGGACAGTTTTTTTTCCAGTTCCGATATAGCAAGCCAGATTATCCCTGTGGACACGGCTGGCGTTCCTGCTGAATGGGTGATCGCGCCCGGTGCCGATAGCAGTCGCCGGTTTTTGTATATTCACGGTGGAGCGTTTATGGCCGGCAGTCCTAAGGGCTATCGCGTTCTCACTGATAAATTATCCGCAATAACCAATAGCGCTGTGCTGGCGATTGATTATCGCTTGATGCCTGAAAATACGCGGTTAGCGTGCGTTGAGGACTGTCGTACTAGCTATGATTGGATGCTTGAAAATGGTCCTCAGGGGCCGGATGCTGACACCTTAGAGTTTCCAACTGCGGTATTTGTTGCTGGTGATTCGGCGGGGGGCAACCTGACATTGGTCTTGCTGGCTTGGGCCCGTGATAACCAACGCCGTGCGCCCAATGCGGCTCTGGCGCTGTCACCGGTGACAGATTCGCGCTATACCAGTCCGAGTATTCGCGGCAATCTTAATTCTGATGTGATTCTAAAACCCTTGGCCAAGCGTTTGGCTTGGGTGCCAGGCTTTATGATTGGTCTTGCCGCGCGTTTTATGGCGGGTCACAGAGCGTCAGATCCAGTGGTCTCGCCACTGCTTGGCGATTTGGCGGGATTGCCACCCTTGCTGGTTCTGGCCAGTGACTGTGAGATTCTGCGCGATGATGGACGTCGGTATGTGAATAAGGCGGTTGAAGCGGGGACTGATGCAACGTTGATGCTGTGGGACAATGTGCCCCATGTTTGGCCTATTTTCTATCCGGACTTGCCTGAGGCTGCAGAGGCCCTTGAGCAAGTGGATGGATTTTTTAAACGTCATTCTTAGGCTTTCTATCTTCAGGGCATCTCTTCCTGAGCTTTTTGTTCCTAAGATTTTTGTTCCTAAGCTTTTTGTTCCTAGGATTTTTAATCCTAAACCTTTTATTCCTAAACCTTTTATTCCTAAACCTGTTATTCCTGGGCTCTTTAAGTTTGGGGAGGGCATTGGTGCCAAAAGCCATAAATCCTTTTGCGATCGGTTCCATGGATTTAGGGTTTTCAGCACTCAGACAACTCGTTGCGCTCAAACACGTCTTCGCTTAACCTGAAAACCCTAAACCCATAAACGGAACCTGATTGATCGCAAAAGGCTTTATGACTTTTCTTGAACAGCCTGCCAGGTTCCTTTGAGAATATGCGGCTTGTCAATATCGGCAAAAAGAGGACGCTCGAGTGTCAGATTGATAGCGATCAGTGGGATTGCTTGAGCGCTAAAAGCAGCCCCCGCGGCTCGTGTAACGGTAGCCGCGAGGCTCATGTAAACCTAGCCTCGGGGCTTGCGTAACATGAGTGCCGGCGTGGCATCGCGGTAGGCTATAAACTCCGGATCGTTTCCCCAGCGTTTCTCTGCTATGGCTTCAAGCATGGTGATACCGCTGACTCGAGTTAACAGCAGGTAGACAAATATCGGTGAGATCATAGTGACTAACTGCCAGCCTGAAAGTACCGGAAGGGCTACCAGCGCTACGCCGGCCCAGAGTGTAATCTCGCCAAAATAGTTTGGATGTCTAGACCAGGCCCAGATGCCGGTGCTGATAAAGCGGCCCTGATTTTCTGGCTGCTTGCGAAAGCGGGTTTTCTGCGTGTCCGCCATGACTTCGATTGTTAGGCCGAAAACCCAGAGCGCCATACCCAAGAAGGCCATTATCCCTAAGGGCGAGCTGGTATCTGAGGTGATTGCCGCCAGTCCGGCTGCCATTGTCATCAGTACCCAGAGGCCACCCAGTGTCCAAGTCATCAGAAACCACGTGAACCGAGTTTTCATCACTTTAAAGCGCTTGTCCTCACCATCCTTTTTGATTCGCCAGAATAAAAACGATCCCAGTCGAACAGCCCAGATTACAATCATTGCGCAGATAATCAGATCTCGAAGGTCCATGTCTGGGTTTAAATAGACAGCGGCAATCACCGTGGTGATATAGGAGATTGAGCCTGTAAGATCGAAATAGTGTTCGGTTTGAAAGGCAAAGGAGGGCAGAAATATAGCCCAGTGCAGGATAAATCCAATGGCGCCGCAGAGCGCAAAAAGGGCGACGCCATCGTGCATCAGGCTACCCTGGCTGCCGACGAATAACATGGCACCGCCGAGGATGAGTGAAACAAGAATACCGATAATTGTGTGGGTAGTTTTCATTTTTTGCCCCTGCATTAAGGCGCTATTAAAAGGCCTTTTGTTTTTATTATTCTCTGCTTTCACGCCTTCTCCAATAAAAATTGGATGAAGCATCTTACCTCTTTTATCACGCTCGAGGAGCAATGGATTGAGGAATACAGAAGTTCAAGGATGGTTACGGAATTTGGGCAAGAATAGATTGACCGGCTTTTGCTGACCGAGCATAGATTGACTTGTGCATAGATTGACTTGTGCATAGATTGACTTGTGCATAGATTGCATTATGCATAAATTAAATTATGTATAGTACCGCCGCCCATAGATTCACAGCCATGGACCTACCGAGGAACGCTTTTGGCTGCAATCACCTAATCCAAGAGCAGCCTAGCAAGATGCAGGCGGTGATGCTGAGCGTCTCCGTATTGATGCTGTGCCCATTGGGCGCGTCGAATATACAGCATCGCGTCGCAGTCATAGGTAAAGCCCATGCCGCCATGAAACTGCACCGCGCGATCACCGGCAAACAATAAGGTCTCGGTGGCCTGTGCCTTGGCCATTCGGCAGGCCACTTCAGTATCGCCCTCCACGGGTCCAATTTCTGGGCCTTTATCCAATAGAGTTGCTGCGTGATAGATTAGGCTGCGTGAGGAATCCATCTGCAGCAAGATATCCACTGTCGGGTGTTTGAGTGATTGGTAGGAGCCAATAAGCCGGCCAAACTGAATACGGCTGGTGAGGTAGCTGACAATGCAGTCGAGGGTTGCGGCACTGGTGCCTGTGGCTTCGGCGGCGATAAGTAATGCGCCGATTAATCGGATATCTTTTAGTGCCTGCTCAGACTGGGGTAGTAGGGCGTCCGGGGACAGGGTGACACCGCTAAAATCGACAGTGGCGGCGCGCTTGGTTTCATCGATTAGGGTATTGGCGCTAATGGCGTTGGCGGCTAGCTGTGAGGCTTCGACTATAGCCAGTGCTGGGTTGCCGCTGTGATTGATCGAGACAATAAAAAAGTCGGCCACTGTGGCATCGGCGACCAGCAATTTTTTCCCTGAGAGCACTATTTTAGAACTGTTGTCAGAGCTACTGCTGATAGCAGTGCTAACACCGCAGAGTTTGCTTCCCCAGTCTTCGTTATCCAAAAGGGCCATAGAGCCCACAGTACCTGCCACAATTTTTGGCAGCCATTTTTCCCGCTGAGCTTCAGAGCCGCCGCGCAGAATGGCCTGGGCGGCCAATGTGCTGGTAATCAGTGCAGTGCCCAGTAGATGGCGACCCATGCTTTCAATTACTGGCACCATTGAACCTAGGCCCATGGCAAAGCCGCCATACTGTTCTGGTATGGCAATACCGGTCCAGCCAAGGGCGACCATTTCCTGCCATACGTCTGGATTGTGGCCGCTGTCAGACTTTAATAGGCTGCGGACAGCGTTGATATCGGACTTATGGCTACAGAAGCTTTTTGCACTGTCCAGAAGCATCGCCTGTTCGTCGCTAAAGCTGAGTGCGATATTGGTGGTTCCGTTTAAAGTTGACGTTGTCATAGAGTGCTCTCCACTAATCTTTTAATCTTTAATCCTTTGGCAGGCCAAGTACATGTTCGCCAACAATATTGGCCTGTACCTGACTGGTGCCACCACCGATGGTGGTGGAGAAGTTATTTAAGTAAGCGCGCTGCCAAAAGCCACCGCCGATGGTGTCTTGGTCGCCAACATAGAGAGAACCCTGCGCACCTTGAAGGCTGAGCGCGTACTGGCGCATACGACGAAAGAATTCGGTGCTGCGCAGTTTTCCAGAGAGGGCTATGGAGTTGGGATAGTCCCGGCACAGGGCGGGTATTTCAATACGCTTTTCCGCCAGCTGGAGCGCTTTCTCTTCGATCATAAATTTAATCAGATTGTCGCGGGTGACGGGGTCCTTTAGTAGGGGTTCGCCTTCGCGCTCGATTTCTGCCGCCATGCGCAACAGGTCATCCATCACAATCGACAGAATCGAAATACCACCGGCAGCGCCCGCTTCGGCACCGCGCTCGTATTGCAGTGTCTGCATAGCAATACGCCAGCCTTGACCTTCCTCGCCCATAATGCAGTTAGCGGGAATGCGAGCATCGGTAAAAAATGTCTCAGTAAAGCCATATTCGCCGGTGATCTTCTGAATCGGTTGGGTGCTGATGCCATCTACTTGCATCGGAGCCAAGAAGAACGATAGGCCGTTGTAGCGACGCTCGGCTTGAGGATCGGTGCGGGCCAGCAGGATCATATATTTGGCATAGTTGCCCATGGTGGTCCAGATCTTGCTGCCGTTGATAAGATAGTCGTCGCCATCGCGCTCGGCACGGGTTTGAATACTGCCGAGGTCGGATCCATGGTTGGGCTCGGAAAATCCCTGACACCAGATATCCTCGGCATTGAGAATGCCCTTGAGGTACTTCTCTTTTTCGTAGTCGCTGCCATTATCGAGAATCAATGGGCCGGCCCAACCCAGGCCGATCACATTAAAGCAGATGGGGACCTGCAGACGCTTCATCTCTTCATCGGCAATCCGCTGAAAATCACGGCTCATACCCTGACCGCCATACTCTTTGGGCCAGGCCATACCCAGATATCCAGCAGACCAGACTTTGTGCTGCCATTCTCGGAGGAAGTCCAGTACCTGTTCTGAGCCCACTTCCATAAAGGTTTGGGGCAGCAGAAAGCCGGGGTCGGCGGGTCTGTTGTCTTGCATCCAGGCGTCAACCTGGCTGCGGAATTCGGCTTGGGAGGCGTTATCTTGAGACATTGTCAGTTGCTCTTATTATGTTGATGGCGGCTGAATTTCAATCTTAAATCCCAGCCTATCTTTGAGCTTATTGGGAGGCTTAGCAATTGGTGCCAACTATAGCCGATGCGGCGCCAATTCTAAGACCTTTAGCTTTGTGCTCTGCTTGGCTATGATGCTGATCAATAATAAACCGATGCAAAGCGGACCTATAAGGGAAAACTCTATGACTCACTCAGCAGAGCAGGGCACCATTTTTGGCCATCCACGGGGCTTGGTGGTGTTGTTTTTTACCGAGATGTGGGAGCGCTTCTCCTATTACGGTATGCGTGGTCTGCTGATTGTCTATCTGACACAGCACTTTCTATTTTCCGACGAACGTTCGAGCCTGCTCTATGGGGCCTATACCGCTCTGGTGTTTGTGATGACCATCGTTGGCGGGGTGCTAGCTGACCGTTATTTGGGGGCGCGCAAGGCGGTGACCTTTGGTGCCATTCTGCTGACGCTGGGTCACTTTGGAATGAGCTTTGAGGGGGATGGTTCAAAGCAGATGCTGCAATACGCTGGCACTGAATATCAGATTATCTTGGATGCTCGGGGTGGTGATGCTCGTCAGATGATTGTGCTGGATCAGGCTGGCTCTGAGGCCAGTTCTTATATCAGTTTTACTGATAGCAGTATGGATATAGCAGAGCCCGAAGGGCTTGGACTACCTGCCAGTATTCCCCGTGATCAGCTAACTCTGTCGGTAGTCACTCAAGAGGGCTATCTGGATATTCTGTATCTGTCACTGGCGTTGATTATTGCTGGGGTGGGATTCTTAAAAGCCAATATCTCAACCATTGTGGGTTCTCTCTACGGCTTTGGTGATGCTCGCCGTGACTCGGGCTTTACTATCTTCTATATGGGGATCAATCTGGGTGCCTTTATGGCCTCGATATTCTGCGGTTACCTGGGCATAGTCCACGGTTGGAAGTACGGCTTTGGTTTGGCTGGGTTTGGAATGCTTTTTGGTTTGGTGATTTTTCTCTCCTGTCAGAGCTGGCTTGAGGGCAAGGCCGAGCCACCGTCTATGGAGAAGCTTAAACAAAAAGTCTTTCTCTCGGTCAATGTGGAGTGGCTCTGCTATCTGGCGGGTTTGGCTATAGTCGCTATATCTATGCTGCTGGTTAAAAACGAAGAGCTAGTGGGCGGCATACTGGGGCCTATTGGTTTGATTATGCTGGTGGGGTTGGTGACCTATAGCTGGAGACGTCTTCAGGGTGATGAACGCTCAAGAATGTTTGCCGCAATCTATTTTATCCTCGCGCAGATTCCCTTCTGGGCGCTGTTCGAACAGGCGGGCTCGTCGCTGAATTTGTTTACCGCTCGTTTGGTAGACCGAGATATTCTCGGCTGGTCTGTGCCGGGTCCAGTATTCCAGTCTTTAAATGCAGGCTTTATCTTCTTGTTTGCGCCGCTTATCGCTTGGCTCTGGGTGTGGTTGGCGCGACGCAATGCAAATCCCTCGACGCCAGTTAAGTTTGCTATAGGTGTGGCTATGGCGGGGCTGGGCTTCTTGGTACTTGTAGCCGGTATGAAGAGTTCTGGTGATATGGGTTACACACCGGTGCTGTTTATCTTTGCGATCTATTGGTTACATACCATGGGGGAGCTAATGGTTTCCCCTGTGGGTCTGTCTGCGATTACCAAGCTGGCGCCTGCCCGTATTGTGGGTATGACCATGGGTGCCTGGATGCTTTACTACGGACTCTCTAACTTTCTCGCCAGCATTATTGCCCGGGCAACGGGTGCTGAAACCATCGGCGGTCAGATGACCAATATTGCTGCGGCTAAGGCGGGCTATATTGAGGTCTATTCTCAGGTGGGCTATATCGCCATCGGTATAGCTGTGTTGATGCTGTTGATTTCGCCACAGATTAATAAGTTGATGCGTGGGGCTTAGGTTCTTATCTAAGGCTCTTAAGAGGCTCGACTGTTTATTCCTGCTGTCCACAGGTGCTGTCTAGGAAGTGCCGTCTAGACAGTGCTGTCTAGTAATGCAGAAGAGGGTGGCTCAGATCGCCCTCGCAGAGCTGGGATAGGTCTAAACTGTCATCCTCTGGGTAGAGTGTATTCATATGGAGGCTAGGGCCGGATAAGACTGCTGCAGGGCCCATGGTGCTGACGGTACTGTGCAAACTAATAAAGCGTTTTAACTCACCATTTAGATTGATCTGCATACGAAAGCTGGAGAGGGGTTCAAGCTAGGCTGCCCGCTGCCGCCAATCTGCTGGAACATTCTCATGCATGGCTAATCGGTCACGCATTTCATGGTCCCGCTGGTTATCGCCAAATAATGTTTTTTGCTCCAGTGACATAAGAATCACCGAGAGCGTATCTTCCCAGCCACTGATCAGTGAGCCGGCACCCTGACGACTGAATAGAAATTCCGTGTTATTCGTGACAAGGTCCAGAGCGGCTTTGCCTATTGTCTGACTAAACAATCCTACCCAACCGCGATTGACCATCAGGATATCACTGGATTCATTGATGATAATGGCGGGGTAGGGATCCAGAGCCTTGAGTGATAGGGTCATTGTCTTGCGCAGCCATTTCAGTTCTGGTGCCTGAAAGTCTAGTTCACCCGTGCTAGGCAGGAACCCGGCGGCAATTAAAAGATGGTTGCTGTCACGCTGGCCTAGCTGCAGAGCGCTGGCGATATCTGTCACCATACTTTGGCTTGGGCGGCTGCTGCCATTTTCCAAGCGGCTGATATGGCGTGGTGAGCTGTCGATACGGTCTGAGAGCTGTTCTTGACTGACATTGTGCACGCCGCGCCAAAACTTCAGGAAGCGCGCAAAAGCTAAGTTGGAATCCGGTTCAGACAAGGGGGTGACTCTTATTATTCTCGACGCTCCATGTTAGTCACCCTAGGGTAGGAGCACAACCGCCTTTAGGCATTCTAACAATCAGCTTGGGTGATATGCTCAGTGCCCAACCGGACATACAATGTCATGGTCAAGCTCAGCTGTCGTGGGCAGACTGCTGCTCTGGTTTTACATAATTCCAAAAAGAATAAATACATTCATAAAGTAGGGGAAAACTATGCCTAAAATTATTAAGAAGTCCGAGATTGCCGATTATGTCGGTCATGTTTGCGAGCCTACTGAGTGGTTTGAAGTTAAGCAGGAGCAGGTTAATGAATTTGCTGAATGCACCTTTGACCGTCAGTTTATCCATATCGACCCAGTTGCTGCTGCGGCCACCCCTTTTGGCGGCACTATTGCCCACGGCTTTCTGACTCTGTCCATGCTGTCCTATTTCTCTGAGAGCTATAACCTGCTGATTGAAGGCATCTATATGGGTGTTAACAAGGGCTTTGACAAGGTACGTTTTGTTGCGCCAGTTCGTGTTGGCAGTCGCATTCGCTGTCATGCAACGGTTCTTGAAATCACTGAGAAGCGTCCTGGGCAGTACGATTTTAAAGTTGAGACCACTGTTGAGATTGAGGGTGGCGATAAGCCGGCTCTGGTTGCTGAGTGGTTGTCTGTGCAGATGGCTAAGTAGCTTTTCTAACTAGCTTTTTTAAATAGCTTTTCTAAATAGTCTTTCTACATAGATTGTCGAGACTGTTTGTAAAAATAGATTCAGATTAACGAGGTATCGAATGAGTATTAGTTTTGAAGGCAAAGTAGCAATTGTTACTGGTGCAGGAAATGGCTTGGGGCGTTCTCATGCATTGGCACTGGCCGAGCGTGGCGCCAAAGTGGTGGTCAACGATTTGGGTGGCGCTCGAGACGGCACTGGTGCCTCCTCTGATGCGGCCATGGAAGTGGTTGGCATTATTGAAGCCGCTGGGGGTGAAGCGTTTGCTCACGGGGCTAACGTGTCTAAGTTTGATGAAGTTGAAGATATGGTTGCCCAGGCGATGGCGAAGTGGGGCAGAGTTGATATTTTAATCAACAACGCCGGCATTCTTCGTGATAAGTCCTTCAGTAAGATGGATTTGGCTGATTTTAAACTGGTGATGGATGTCCATCTGATGGGGTCGGTGAACTGTACTAAAGCAGTATGGGACATTATGCGTGAGCAGAACTATGGTCGTATTGTGATGACTACCTCTTCTAGCGGTATGTACGGCAACTTTGGGCAGAGCAACTATGGTGCGGCCAAAATGGCGGTATTAGGCTTTATGAATACTTTGGTTCTGGAGGGCGGCAAGAACAATATCCACGTTAATGCTCTGGCACCCACTGCAGGCACGCGCATGACTGAAGATCTGATGCCTCCAGAAATGTTAGGCCTGTTGACTGCCGAATCGGTTACCGCCGCGGCGCTGGTTCTCTGTGATGAGACCGCTCCGACAAGAACTATCCTCTGTGCCGGTGCTGGTGGTTATGCGAAATCGGGTATGTATGAAACCGATGGTATTTTCTTGCCTCAAGCGGAGCAGAACCCTGAAGCGATTGTTGCTCAGTGGGATGAGCTCAGTGATGTCTCAAATCATCAGCCGCTGGAATCCGGTAGCAAACAGACTGAGAAGTTTTTGATGAAGGCGATGGCTGCTCTAAAGGCTTAGGGTTTTTATCAGTTACTAGATTTTTGAATTAAAAAAAATTAAAAAATTTAAACGTAAAATAAATATAAAGGAATTTGTTATGAAAGAAGCAGTAATCGTTTCAGCCGCTCGTACGCCAATTGGCCGAGCTTTCCGTGGCGCCTTCAATAACCTTGAATCACCGTCTATGAGCTCTCATGCAATTACTGCCGCCGTTGCCCGTGCCGGTATTGATCCTTCAGAGATCGATGATTGCATCATGGGTGCTGCTATGCAGCAGGGTACTCAGACTATGAACTTGGGTCGTCAAGCGGCTATGGCATCTGGCTTGCCAGTGTCTGTGTCGGGTATGACTGTTGACCGTCAGTGTTCTTCCGGTTTGATGGCGATCTCTATTGGCGCTAGCAATATTACGGTTGATGGTTCATCCGTTATTGTTGCCGGTGGTTGTGAGAGCATCAGCTTGATTCAAAATGAAAAGTTTAATACCCATCGAGTAGCTGATCCACTGGCCATGAAGCATGCGCCGCTGATTCATATGCCTATGTTGGATACTGCTGAGACTGTTGCTAATCGTTACAGTATTTCTCGTGAAGCCCAGGATGAGTATTCGGTTATTTCTCAGGCGCGTACTGCGGCGGCTCAGGAAGCCGGCTTCTTCGCTGATGAGATTGTTCCGGTTACCGCCACTAAGTTAGTCACCAACCGTGAGACCGGTGAAGTGACTGAAGAAGTTGTGACTCTGGCTAAAGATGAAGGCAACCGTCCCGGCACTAACCTTGAGGGTCTGTCTGGTCTGAAAGCTGTTCGCAATGGCGGCACGATCACTGGTGGCAACGCCTCACAGCTGTCTGACGGTGCTGCTGCCGTTGTGATGATGGATGGGACTTTGGCGTCTCAGCGTAATCTGGAGCCTCTGGGTGTTTATCGCGGTATCGCGGTTGCGGGTTGTGAGCCTGATGAAATGGGTATTGGTCCTGTTTTTGCTATTCCCAAGTTGCTTAAGCGTCACGGTTTGACGGTTGATGATATTGGTTTGTGGGAATTGAACGAAGCCTTTGCGGTTCAGGTTATCTACTGTCGCGATAAGCTGGGCATTCCTATGGAGCGTTTGAACGTTAACGGCGGTTCTATCTCTATCGGCCACCCATTTGGTATGAGTGGTGCGCGTATGGTTATGCATGCGTTGATGGAAGGTAAGCGTCGCGGCGAGAAGTACGTTGTTATCACTATGTGTGTTGGTGGTGGTATGGGTGCTGCTGGTCTGTTTGAGGTACTTTAAGCCTTAGCTTAAACCGTCCTTAAAATGTGAGATCAAACAGCCTCTTAGATGATTGTTTAAGGGGCTGTTTTGTTATTTATCGCCGCTAATCTTAAAGTGCGTCTTTGCAGTGTAAAAAAATACTAAATCTAGGGGTGCAAGCATCATGTTCAAGACTGCTTTTTATTGGCTCTCAGTGCCATTGTTCAGTGTTACTTTTTTGCTCACACTGGTCGCCTGTGATCAAACCGCCGAAGTCCAATTTATCGACGCCGCAGCCAGTCAGTTCACTCTAGATAGCAATCTCGAGCTCGCAGAAACCCTTGATATAGAGAATCAGGTCGATTTTGACAATGCAAAGCGAGGCCTAATAGCAAAAGCCCCAATCAACCGATTAAATAATCTCCGTGGCACCGAAATCTGGGATGCTGCATCCTATGATTTTGTAAAAGGTGATGCCCCAGACACCGTTAATCCAAGCCTCTGGCGCCAAGCAAAACTCAACAGCATTCGCGGACTCTTTGAAGTTGAAAAGGGCCTTTATCAACTGCGTGGTTTTGATCTCGCCAATATGACCCTGATCAAAAGTGACAACGGTTGGATTGTTGTGGATCCCCTGACCACATTGGAAACCAGCCGCGTTGCCATGGACTTTGCCGAGCAGCATCTTGGCCCAATCAATATCACCGGCGTGATTTTTACCCACAGTCATGTTGATCACTTCGGTGGGATTTTGGCACTGCTCGATGCACAGCAGATCGCTGACAGCAATATTCCGGTTATAGCGCCAGTGGGTTTTGTCCATGAAGCGGTAAGCGAAAATGTTATCGCCGGGCCGGCCATGATTCGCCGTGGCAGTTACATGTATGGCGATCCCCTCAGTAACTCCGCCACAGGTCATGTGGATACAGGTCTAGGGAAGCAGGTTATCTTTGGTAGCAGCTCAATTCTGCAGCCGACAGTGACTATTGATCAGCCCCAGCAGAAGCTAACTGTGGATGGTATCGAGATTGAGTTTTTTAATATGCCCGGCAGTGAGGCACCGTCGGAATTGACCTTTTATCTGCCTCAGTGGAACGCGTTTTGTGGTGCCGAAATTGTCTCTCATGTAATGCACAATGTGCTGACCCTGCGCGGTGCCAAGGTTCGCGATGCCCTAGCCTGGAGTGATCACATTGGTTATATCGCCGACTTTATCGACGGGAAAGCGGAGGCCGACGTGCTGTTTAACAGTCACCACTGGCCAACTTGGGGTCATGATGAAATTGTCACTCAGCTGCACCAGCAGCAGGATATGTATAAGTTTACCCATGACCAAACGGTGCGTTTGGCCAATATAGGGCTGACCCCCAAAGAGATCGCCGAGCGCCTAGTTCTGCCTAAAAGCCTTGCCGGCAATTTTCATCTGCGCGGCTATTACGGCACCCTAAGTCACAACAGCAAAGCGGTTTATCAGTATTATTTTGGTTGGTATAACGGCAATCCAGCGACGCTCAATCCATTGCCCCCCGTGGAGTCTGCACTGCGCTATGTGGAGTTTATGGGTGGCGCCGAGGCGCTGTTAGAAAAAGCCGCGGTGTATCAGGCCAAAGGGGATTATCGCTGGGTGGCAGAGGTGCTTAATCACCTGGTATTTGCCGAGCCAGCCAATACGGATGCCCGCGCCATGTTAGCGGAAGCCTATCGCCAGATGGCCTACCAGGCCGAGGCTGGTCCCTGGCGTGATATCTACCTCTCTGGTGCCTATGAGCTTCAGGGTGGATCTAATATAGTCCGTTATGACGCCGCTGCATCAAAAGGTTTTTTGCAACAGGTGCCGCTGGAGCAATTTATGAAAGCGCTGTCGGTGCGCTTGGACGGAGAAAAGGCCGAAGGCGAAGTGCTGTCGATTAATATCGCCTTTACCAATTCTCAGGGCGATGTTGACAGCAATTTTTTACTCAGTATAAGAAATTCGGTAATGCATTATCGCAATCTAACGCAGACTACAGCGAAGACTACAGCGAAGAGTAAAACTGCCGATGCGACCCTCACTGTAAGCAAGGCGCTATTTGTTGATATTCTGGTGGGCGAAGCGGGCCTGACCGACTTGATCGGTTCCGACCAACTGTCGGTTGATGGCAGTGTGCTTAAACTAGTCAAGTTCTTCTCATTATTGGGTGAGCCCAACGATGCGTTTAA
>Ga0102816_1000233_pt1 | contig 25229 bp, 23 predicted proteins | sample ColrivemetaGS545_FD_84509 | JGI IMG/M metagenome (GOLD analysis project Ga0102816, IMG submission 84509) | Estuarine microbial communities from the Columbia River estuary - Flood tide non-ETM metaG S.545 | ecosystem: Environmental > Aquatic > Marine > Intertidal zone > Estuary | place: USA...
ACGGTTGCTGAGGATGCTAAAGCTTTCTTAGAAAAAGTCAACAAAAGGCTTACACATGATTTGGCAAGCAAGGAATGACTGTAAGCTTTTAGTAGATCTTTACAAAGAAGATATGCTGCAAAGTAATGATGACAAGATAAAAGCAATCAAATTAATATCCAAGATTTTTTACAACCTAGTACCTCGCACTTCTTCTCTTGATGTTCCTAATGTTGAAATAGCTGTAAAGATAATTGATTGGTTCGTTGACGAGAAGCCTGTTGACTGGCGAGACATAGCCAAAGCAATAGGTTCTTTCTTGGAAGTTATAGAGCTAGGACTAATGGAGTCAAAACTTTTAGCCCAAGAACAACATAAAGCTGTGGAAAAATTAGAATAACAGGGTACTATATGCTATGAGTTTTCCGTTTTTTAATACCGATAACTTGGTCAGTATTTTAAGTGATGAGGCTGAATACATGGCGTACCGAATAACCCCTAACTCCAGCGCAAAATCTTTAGTAATGAAGATTCGTGGAACTACCGGGAAATCGAAGAAAGGTTTAGCCTACAATTCAGCTGGTGCTGTATCAAGTTATACCCGTGAAGGCGCATCACCAGTCAGCTTTCCTCTGGTCAGCTTAGCTTCTCCATCTGCATCGTGGGTTAGCGGTGGGTTTATAGAACTTAACCAGTCTTTGGCTGGTGGATTGTATCGGGTAGATATACCTAATGCTGCCCTTCTGTCTGGTGCTCAGTATGTGCTTATAAGTATAAGCTTTACTGGAACCTTAGAGGAAGAGGTTCTTGTACGATTAGACCTTCCTTTTGTAGCTCCATCTGGTTCTGGTGCTAAGAGTCACACCGTTCAAGTCAATAGCACTGCTGGCAATGTCCCTGTTGTGGCAGCTGCTGTCTGGGTTTCCACTGATCTTGCTGGCGACAATGTAATCGCTAGCGGTAGAACCAATACCTTTGGTACGGCTACATTCTTGCTTGATGTTGGCACATACTATCTATGGGTATTAGACGAGGCTTACTTGGCTAACAACCCTACAACTATTACGGTGGTATAAAATGGCAACGACAAATATCAACATCAATCCTAGGCCACTACCTTCAGCTCCGTTGAAGCAGTTTGTTATTCGTGGTATAGCGTTTACTTATCAAGATGCAATCAATCACTTGCTTGACTTCTTAGGTGCAGATGTTGGTGCTGAAGCATTAAGGACAGCTAGGCGAGCAATACAGAATACGCTCCGAACATTTCCAAGAATGCATAGGTGGTCCTATTATTACAATCATGGAAGAATCAATACAAACGGATCGTATTCTACTGGTACAGTATCTTACGATTTCACTGGTGGTGCTTACGAGAGAATGCTTGTATTAACTGGTGGGACTTTTCCAGCATGGGCATCTGACGGAACAATTAGAATTAATGACGCTAACTACAAGATAGCTTCTGTTGTGTCATCCACTATTGCTATGCTTGATTCGGCTCAAAGCCCACAAGCAGACCTTGCTGCAGGTACAAACTTTGTTATCTTTTGTGACGAGTACCTTCTACCGCTTGAATTTATTTCAGCAGACGAGGGCTTAAACAAAAGCAACTTTACTAACCTGTCTTATGTTCACCCAAGAGAATGGCTAAGTAATGTCGAGAATGGTAACAACTATTCAAGTGATCCTTACATGTATACGATTACTGGTCATTCGACACTACAAGGCAGGTTAAGCTTTAGGGTTTATCCGTTCCCTTCGACAAGTAAATCGTTTGATTTCTTGTATCAAAAGGGTGCTAGGCAAGTGGCTGTAGAACTATACACTGCTGGCACTGTAGCTGCTAACACAAGTAATGGCCCAACTACAACGATTACTGCTACTGGTGCAAACTTTACCAGCTCTCTTACTGGATCAATCATAAGGGTAAGCGCAGATAGCTCTGAGTTCCCTACTGGTTTAGACGGTGATAATATAGCTGAGTATGAACGCCAAATTGTAGGGGTTGTTAGCTCAAGCCAGATAATTGTTGACGAGCCTATATACGCAACCTTTACTGCAAGAAAATATTCTATTAGTGACCCTATTGATATTGAGCAAGGCGTAATGTTAGATCCGTTTCTGCGTGGTTGTGAGTATCAGGTTAGCTTACTAAGAAGTAAAGCTAACGCTTCAGATCTTTACCAGCTTTATATGTCTTCTGTTAAGCAAGCGCAAGCTGCTGACAGTAAAGTTATCCAAAGGAGAAGCGCAAGTCCTGATACTTATATTAGACCAAGGCTTGCTTCATTCCCGTTAGGAGGTAACATTGGCTGAGAACTTTAAAGATTTAACTATTGTCGAAGATTTTAGGGGTATTATAGATTCAATGAACGCTGATCTTTTACCTGCAGGAGCTATGGTAAATCAGATTAATATTGGGTGTGTAAAAAAAAATCAATTGCAAGTTAGAAGCGGTTACAAGAAAATAATATTTGACGAGGAATAAATTATGTTCATGGGATTTGTAAATAATGGTGCTACATTTACAGCAGTTTACCCTGTTGTTGGTGATTTAAGTGAGCCTATAACCGTAAGCTCTACTTATACAGTGTACGGGCCACTAGGTGATGTGATGGCAAACTCCTCTGGGTCATCTACATTAATTGTGCAAGGTATTTATAAAGCTTCTATTCCTGTTACTACGGGCAACTTGTACGAAGCTGGTAAGTTTTACTATTTAGTTATTACCTATACTCATAATTCTCACAGCAAAATATCAAACTTTACATTTGGGGTAGTATGAGTTATTTAGGTTACTACCAATTAGGTGACGAAGTTTATTTGCCTGTGCTTACTGCTTCTGGTATTGGGCGGGAAATTGAACCTACCGAAGCTCCTACTGTATCTATTTTTAATTCTGTTGGTGACTTAGAAGCAACTGTAAAAGTTCCAAAAATAAGTAGCTCTCGTAAGAAATATCACTTTGGAATAGAGTATTATTTAAAATACACTTTAGCTTTAGGTAAATATACAGCTATAGTTTCATATCAAAAAGATAATGCTTCTTATATTAAAGCATTGTATTTTGATGTATATAATTCGGGCGATATTAACGGCGGTCCTGTGTCTATGACTGCTGTTAAGTTTGAGAACGCTAACTTTGTAATATCTCAGTTAAGCTCTGGGGTAATAATAAGAGGAAAATTAAATGAAGGCTAACACTCAAGGCATGTTTAATATTGTTTGCAGAAATCAAGATGGTTCAGTTGCATGGGAAGAAAGTTTTTCCAATGGAACTACTGATCAAGGAAGAGCTTTTGCTCTTAACAATGTTTTTAGAAATGTTGCTGCAAGTGCAACTTGGTTTGTTGGTTTAATATCAGCAACTTCTTACACTGCTTTATCATCACTAGATACAGCTGCAACCCATACTGGTTGGGTTGAACTTGCAGATTATACTGAAGCAACAAGAAGGCAGTGGGACCCATCTGCACCTGTTTCTTCATCTGGTATTACTACTTTAACAATTGCTACTCCTTTAGTTTTTACTGCAAGCGGAAGTGTAACAGTTAAAGGCGCATTTCTTGCTAGTGCATCAGCTAAAAATTCTACAGCTGGAGTATTGTGGGCAACTGGTGTTTTTGCTAGTGATCAAGTTCTTATTGTTGGACAAACTGTAAGCATAACTTATCAAACAAGTTTAACTTAAGGTAGCCATGGAAAACAATATTGCAGTTGGTTCACAATTTACTGTTGGGCCTCGTTCATTTGCAACTGTTTCTTCTGCAAATGTTTTTACAGCAGGGAACACAAGAGCTTTTATTGATCAAGTAAATGTAAATTCTTTTTTTTACATATCAAGCACTGCTGCTGGTGATGCAAACAGTAGTTATCCAATTGTTCATTATCTTTTTGTTGGAAGAACAGGGAGATAATATGCCAGATACTTATTTAAAAACAAGCACTAGTGATGTCTATATCCTCAATGGCATAGACGATGTGATTTGTTGGGATGGATTAAAAAGCCAAGCCGTATTAGCTAAAGTTGAATTTCCAACATTAAGGCCAGTTCTTTCAAGTAGTGGTGCGGGTGGTATTGCTGGCAAATATTATAGCTATGTAAGGTTTATTGATGTAGATGGCACTCCTTCAAATCTAAGCCCTTTAAGTTCTCCGGTAACTGTTAATGCTTCATTTGGTTCTGTAGTTGATGTGTCTTCAACTACACCTATTGTTGTTGAAAGTGTAGGTCACAAGCTGGCTACTGGACAATTTGTTGCATTGATAGGTGTTGGTGGAATTACTGAAGCTAATGGCACTTTTAAAATAGAAGTAATTGATGCTGATTTTTTTATTTTACTTGAGACCCAAACAAATAGTGGGAACACTTATACTGGTGGTGGTACTTGGAATGCTGGAGTAAAGACTATTAACTACACAAATGTTCAAGTTCCTACAGATTCTAGAATAGTCAAAAGGCAAATCTTAAGAAACACTAACGGTCAAACAGAAGTTTTTTTTGTTGATGTTGAAACTTCAGATATTACCTCAACAGTTTTTTCTTCTATACTTGATGACGAGGCTTTAAGTAATAACGAAGATGTACCACTTTACAACAGCGAAAACAAACAGATAGCTAATAGCTTTGCAGAGATTCCTAACTGGAAGCCTTGTGCAGCAACAGTAAGCGACAGGAGTTTCTACGGTGGTTCTATTTCGTACACTGATGGTTCAGCTAAAATATTAAATGGTAGCTCTCTTGTATATGGGATAGGCACTAAGTGGAAAAAGACATTTGTAGGCAGAAGGTTTTTAACTCCTAACTCTATAAATTTTTCCATTATAAAAAGTGTAGACATAGAGAATCAAACATTAACTTTAAACGCTCCTTTCTCTGGTGTGTCTGGGCCTTACTCTAATTATAGTATTGCTCCTCCTTACTTAGAAAAAAAGGCTTTGTATTACTCTGAGATAGGCCAGCCTAAAAATATAAAGACAACAAGCGGACTTGTTCTGCAAGAAGAACAAGATGAAATAATTGCACTTTTAAATCTTGACACATACCTTTTGATATTCTGTAAGAGTAAACTTTTTAGATTAACATTTGGTAGTTCCCCAGATACTGACGGTAGTATCTACCCGGCTTCTTATACTAGAGGTGCGCTTAATCAAAAATGTATAGTCACTATGGGCGCAGCTGCTGTAGCCATGGATCGTCTTGGTGTTTACACTTATCTCGAAGGTAAAGAAGAAGCAATTAGCCTTCAAATCAATTCTCTTTTTGAAGGTTCAAATAAAAACTACGATATAAATTGGAAGTATTCGAGGTTTTTTCACGCTGTTCATATATCGTCAAAAAGTACCATACGATGGTTTGTTGTAATGGGCGCAGGTAGATACCCTAGACATGCCTTATGCTACAACTATCAGACTAACGCTTGGTGGATAGAAGAATTTTCAGTTCCAATAATGTCATCTTGCCAAGACTTTGAAGTTTCTGCTTCAACATGTTTTCTTGGAACAAACAATAATAGGGTGCTTAGGTATCCTTCAGGCAATCTTGATGGCCATGATCAATCTTTGGGTAAAGTTAACGGATCTATTACTAGTAGTCAGTCTATGTGGATTGAAGACTCTAGTTTTAATTTTGATCTTGTACAAGCAGTTAACAATCCGGTGACAATTTTTACTCAGGACGGTACATCTTACAACAGGGTTATAAAGAAAACTTCTGGAACAAGAGCTTATCTTGACAGACCATTAATTGTCAAAATTTCTGGTGCAACCTACACGCTTGGGTCTTCTCCTTGGTTGTTTAAAACTGGGACATTCCGTATAGAAGGGAACGACAAAAATATTGTTCGCAATATGGAGATTAATTATCAACCGACATCATTGCCTTCTTTTTTTAATTTGAAATTTTACAGAGACAGGCTAAACGAAACTCTTGTTTTTAAAAAACCTTACAGAAAACAAACAGAGCAAGAATTTTATGTTTCTGATGATGGCAAAAAATTAATAGGAAACTTTATTAATGACCTTGGTGCTTTACAACAAAGGTTTGATACGCACAAAGAAAGCTCAGTTGATGGTGTTAAATATATTGCTCTAGAACTTAATGGTAACACTACTGAAAGTGAAGAAATAATATATGGAATAAGATTGGAAGGAGTATTCCACGCCCCTTCTGAAATACAAAAGGAGTAGCAATGTCGATTCCAGCAGACCACATGTATATTGCTACATACGGTGTATTGCCATTAATTTTAGACCCTTATGAACCAGAGGGTCCTGTTCATAAAGTTGCTTACCAATACAGCTACCCAACTCCAGATCCAAGTGTTGATGGCACTATGTTTTATGGGTGGGAAATACATGCGTTAAATTTTATTGGCCAGATTGATACTGCTTATACTGGCAGTTGCACGATTTCTATGACTAATGGAGGTAGGTTTATAACGGCATATGGTTTGCCTCCTGTTGATTCTTATACTGTTTCATTTGTTGCAGGAATAGCTAACTTCGGGATGGGTTACACATGGACATATCTTCCTAATGTTGATGATGTGCAAACACTTTCAAGAGTTTACAGCGTTAATTTTTCTGGTGGCATTGCTGGTGCTTCCTCTGCTTCTTTTAAATTTACAAAAGGTGATTGTTATACAGACTTAACTGTAAGGAAATGTACTGGTTCAGAAGCTTTAAATGTTATTGATATAGATTTAAGCCAAACTCAAGTTGTAGAATATGAGGTTTGCGTTAATTCTAAAGCTGACTTTACTTATCTTGGGTGTGCTAACTGGCCAGTTATATCTACAGCTCAAATCGAGATTTCCTCCCTGCCTAATTTTATTAATTACACTGGCTCAAAAAGTTTTAGCTTTAATTATAGAGGTAGAGCTATACTTAACAATTTTACTTTTACAGTTAAAAAAGAATATCTTTTAGAATGCGAATTGCGTTTGGAAGAAGCTCTTGCCGAGCAGCCTAATGGAGAGTTTTATGTTGTATCTAATTCTACAATACCGGGAAAAGCTATATATCAAGCTGGCCCTATTACAATAAGATTTTCAAATAAAGAAAACAAAAAAACATTTAGTGCTGCGCCAAGTTATGGCAAGCCATTAATATTAGAAGATATAAATAGAGTTGGGTTTAAGGTGGATTACAAAGGTTTATCTCCAATTGGTGCAGGGGTCAATATTTACGATGCGTCAGCCAACAGTAACTCTTATGAAGCTATAAGCTCGACCTTCTCTTCTGCTGGTGCTTTTTATTACCCGCTAGATTTAGATGACTCACCTACTATATACTACATTCCTAAACACCACTGCGCCGTACATGGGTCATTAACTAAGCCTTACAATGTGCTTGCAAGTAGAGCGTTTGAAAACCCTAAGGTTCTTAGCAGATTCCTTTCTGCAGAATGTATTGCAATCTATGAAAAGCTAGACATCATGCTTTGTGCTCCAAACAAATATGAAGTTATGAACAATAGGCCTGAGCAGTTAATTGGTTCTACAGAAGGGCGTGACAAAATAAATTGTGAATGGCCTTTAACCGGGGAGCTAGGTATACATAGCTATGTAGCGTCAATAGCTCCGGTAGTAATAAAGAATTATGAGTCAGGTTATGATAGAGAAATTTGCTCGTTTCCATGTGAAGGTTTTTTCCCTGCTTGTGCTTCCCCATCACTTTTAGGTGGAGAAGAAAAAAGTATAGAGCAGACGCATGTTAAAATACCTTGCACCTTAGCTAGAAATACTGATGTGTCAACTGGTGAGTCAATCCTTACTGTTGCAGTAGCTATAACTAATTTTGGTTTTTCTCCTCAATTTAAAGAGGATGAAGAGTGGTGGATTAACGGAAAACTTTGGCCTTATGTTTTTGGTATTCCTGATCCTTTGACTGGTAAGCGTACAACATTTTGCCCGTACACATCTAGAACACAAGAAAGCATGTTGTCTAGAACTACTTACCCTAGCCCGACATCTTTTGGCGATAGCTATATCGCCTACAATGGAAGGAATGTTTCTTATGGGGTTTTAAGATCAGATAAGTTTGCATTTCAAGTTGCAAGTCCTGATGCTTTTTCTAATACTTATGAGCCATTTAGTGGTCAAGTGTGGAGACTTAATACACATTTTAATTTGCATTTTTGTAGCGTACAAAAGACTAGCAAAGAGCCTGTTTCGTCTTATACTTATTTTCAGATACCAGCAGCTTATGCCAATACTGTAACAACTCCAGATCCAAGTAATCTTATGGAGCACAACCCTAACTTTGTTGGTGATAATGGCTATATGTTTGATCACGGCCGATGTATAGAGTACCCAAAAGGGTACAAGAAAATGATACGGAGTAAAGATTTAAATTACCTTGAAAAAGGATGCATACAATTAGAAGAAGGTTATTGGAATGGCAAGGAGTTTCATGGTAGAGAACAGTATTACTGTGTCATCCCTATGATTGAACCAGCTGGATGCACTAACATTAAGGCTGACGGAGCACCCGGCGCAGGTGCTCAACGCCTTACTACAAATGATATAGCTTCGATTGACACTATCAAAGCGTATGCTTCTAGTGTTAAAACTACTAACACATCTGGTATGCCAAAGATAAAAGAAAACTACAGCAAAGATGGAGCGTATAATTTTTTTGTCAAGCCAGAAGATTTTCAAGGAGGAAAGTATTTTTATTTTCATATTAAGTGCCATCCTTATGCTGGAGTAGATTACCTTAAGCTAACACAAAAGTCAGGTGAAGCAGGGGTAATGAGAGACAAATATGATTGGAGCATAGACAACTCTTCTGTAAGTTTAGACTTAGCTTTGTTACAAGAATATGCTGGCCGATACAATAAGGTTGTATACCATCACTTTCCAAGTGATCCCGAAAGTTCTAAAGACAAGACAGAAATAGACAGCACGGATAGCGCAAGCCAGTTGCAACGGACTAACTGTTCATCGATGAAACAATCTTCTAAATCTTTAACTAATGTTTTTTTTAATTGTTACAACACTACTTTTGAAAAAACTGTTATGGCTACAAGTAAAAAAGATTTGGCGAATTTTATTTATTACGAGTTCGTTGATGATAAATCTAAAGCAGAAGATATAGGGAAAAGGTATAAAGAATAGATGGCTACCCCGTGCAGACATGTACCAATGGTTCCTAACTCTTGCCCAGTGTGTGCAGTTTACGCACACTACCCACACATGAAAGAGATTTATGATAAACAACACCCAAATACCAATGATTTAAAGGATGCTATAGGCGAGGACATTAAACCTAAGGCTACATGTTTTTACCGAGGTAAGGTTAAAAAAAGAGCTGACTGTAACTGCCCATTTAAGTTTGTGCATGAATGCGAAATTCATGGTGAGTGTACGATAGGCCCAAACAAAGAAGGAATGCATTCTTGTTTTGGTTGTACAGATTATTTAATTGAATAATTCTGTATTTTATTTTAACATTGGGCTTAACTTTATGGCTACAACATTTGAAGAATTTGTGAATCAGAGTTCAAGAATTGTTAAAAAGCAATGGTCTACGCCTACGGAGTTAGCACAAGAATTATTTACTATGCTTTCTAGTTCTGGATCGTCAAGCTTAGCTGGCATTAATACAAAATTAGTAACCCCAACTTATGGAGAAGTAAGCAAAAACTTTGTAAGTTCTTATCCAGAAAACGCTGCTGCGTTTACAAACAATAGTAGGATTGATTTCCATGGATTAAAAAACCCAACTAAGCCTACTTTCCCAGAGGTCCCACCAATAACAAAAAGATATAGTGCTACAACTTTAAACTCAAACGGTGGTAATGGTAGTGGAGGTAGTGTTAATATCGATGCAGCTGTATCCTTTGGACAAGTTACTTCAAGCGAAGGTGCTGCCCATGCTTTCCCCGGAAGAGTAGATGTTTTAATAACATACAATGCAAAGAAGACAGCCGAGCTTAAAAATATAAAAGTTTTAAATGCTAACGAAAGCTTTAAGGTTCCTGTGGGTACAGAGGTTATTGTTTTTTTTGATCAGTATGCAATGTTTCCTGTTTGGCTATAAGGAGGAATCATGGGTTACAATGAAGACATGGCTAAGTATCAAGCTGACATGTCAATATATGCAGCTAAAATACAGTCTCAATCTGCTATAAATTCAGCTAAAGCTGCAGCCGAAGCAGCAATAGATGCAGCTAGGATAGGCGCTCGAACTCAGCAGCAGATGCTTGATTTAGATAAAGGAAGATATGAATCTGCTTATGCCAATTTAATGGCAAACGATCCATCAAAAAATCCAGCTAACGCAAGCCAAGCAGAATACTATAGGAACAACCCTATTACTAGGGAATCTCTTGGGTTTGGTGGTGATGCCTTATCTGAGCCAGATAGGCAAGTTCAAGCAAACAGACTCATAGCTGGCAATAGTAAACAGGCAGCGTCAGAAAGATTAAAAAATACTTCTGATGTTAGTTCAAGAGGCATATCATACAGAAGTCCTTTGCTTGATTCTTTAAACACCGAGACAGATATGAGGCAAGCAGACGCTAATGCTTTAGCTTCAGCTACTACAAAGATGGGGGCTGGACAAGCTAACGCTGCATATAAATTGGCTGGCCAACAAGCTGTTGAAACACAAGTTGGTGGTGCTGCTGGATCAGAGAAAGCTAGGCAAGATGCTCTTAATGGTTTCTCTGGATTACTTCAGGGATTAATTTAAGGAGATAGTTATGGCAATGATTGAAAGTGATTGGGATAGTTTAACTACTGCCGAAAAAAGACAAGTAATGGTTATGGCTGAGTCAACACCTAATTATGGTGCTGATGCTGGCGGTCCTCCCGGTGTTGTATTTGGTGGCAGAGATTCAAATGGCAATATTATTCCTACACACCTGCAAAGTAAAGAAGCTATTGCTGCAGCAAAAAGAGAAACTGAAAAAAACATTCAGAATTTAATGCAGAAAAAAGCAAAAGATGCTGCATACGCAAAAGAAAATCAAGGTTACGCAGAAGCACAAAATATTGCAAAGATAAAAGCACAAGCAAGTATTGAACAAGCAAAGATTGATGCTGATACACAGGCTACTTTGTCTAGAATAAGGGCTAATCAGTCTAGAGAGATAGCTAATATTAATGCAAGAGCAAGTATGCTTGCTCCGCAATTTAAGCAGGATAAGTTTGATCAAATAAACCCACAAATACTAGATGCAATTAATAAATCTAAATCAAACTATGGTATGTATGATGCGCTTGGTGGAACAAGGCCAGTTGACAGGGCTTCTCTTGGGCTTACTGACAAGCTGTACTCTTCAGGACAGATTCAAGGAATGAATGATAGTGCTACAAAATCTTATGGTTCTGCATTAAGTAGGTCGGCTGCTAAACTTGCAGACAAATATCAAAAGCAAGGCTATGGTTCTGATAGTCCTATACTTTCTGGCCTTCTAGATTCACAGTCTGGCATGGCTAGAACTATGGGCGAAGGAACAGCTCAAAAGATTTATGACGATACGCTTAAAGGCAATCAGCAGTATGGTTTTGATTCTAATAAGCTTATAGAAACAAGGCAAGGTACACTTGCTGATCTTAAAACATCTACTGACAAGGGTAACCTTGGTTTACTTGGACTCTTAAGGAGCTAACATGGCTATACGATACGATGAAAATGGCGTTCCTTATGATGATGGCTCGTTTGATTACGAAGCATTGCAGCAGCAAGCAGCACCACAAGAGCAGCCAATAATTGTGCAAGAGCAACAGCAAGCAGTGCCACAAGAACAGCAACAGGAAGCACCACAAGAGCAACAGCAAGTAGAGCAACAGCAAGTGGAAGAGCAAGCTGTTCAACAATATCTTCAGCAGGAAGAAGAAAAACAAGCTGAACAAATACTTGTTCAAGAGGAAGCAGATCAGCAAGCAATAGATCAGCAAGCAATGGAAGAAGAGCTTGTAGCTCCTACATCAGAATCAATATTAGAGCCTTATAAATATGAAGACCCAGTATCTGAAGCTGAAAAAGTTAGCACTTCGGAATTTGAAAATGCAAGGAGAACTCCGCTGCGCCCCGGAGGTGCAACCCCGGTAAGAGACTTCTTGTTTGGTAGAAAAGGAAGATACACGGAATCAGAATCACCTATTTATGTTTCAGAACCATCTCCTTCTATAGCTGTTGCTGAAGAGCAAGCACCAATACAAAAGCTAAACCCATTAGCACCAACCAGTCCGGGGGAATACGACTACACTCCTTTAGGTACTCAGGGTCCACCTCCTGAACTTAAAGGATCTTTCCCCGGAATTAGCGCAGCTACAGCAGATGTTAGCGCAACTCCAGTAGATGCTAGCACTCCTACGGGATTAGCTGCACTTGGTGATGGCGTTATAAAAATGCCAGCTGGAGATGCTAATCTTAACGCACCTAAGATTTATTCTGAAAACATCAATGACTTAGAAAGAATACTTGGATATGGTTTTCAACAAGACCGTATTGCTAAAGGTTATTTACCTTCAGGAAAACCAATAGACAATCTTGGTAGAGATGTAGAAAGAGCAGGTCAACCTTTATATAGGACTCCTGAAGGAAGAATGATTGCCCCTGAAAATACTGGCCAAAGGATGCTTGATATATTTAAATACAATCCTGAGTTGGGAGCTAAAAGAGAATCTACTGGGTTGTCGTTTAATCCAAACACTCGAATCCAAAATGCTTTAATAGAAGAAAGGGATGGTTTAAAGACCAATGAGCAGCTTCGTAATGAAACTTTTCCGTTAACTAGTATGGATATTATTGGAAATGAAGCATTAAAAAACACTAAGACTTTATACCCTAAAGGTTATGTTCCTGAACCATTGTCCCAAAGTTTACCTCAAAGTTTAACTTACGATCAAATGGTACAGCGAGATCGTGATGGGGTTTTAGTTACTCGGCCAATTGATCCAAATGAAACTCCCGATCAAAAAGCAGAGAGGGAAATTACTACTAGGCTACTTGGCGAGGATCAGTATAAAGCGGACCTTATAGCTCAAAAGAATGATCTTGATGATAGATTTGCAATGCAAGGCAAAGGTCGTACCCCACAAGAGGTAGCAGCTACAAACGCTAGGGTCGCCCAATATGAAAAAGAAGCAGAGCAAAAAGCTATTGCTAACGACCCTACTTCTCCAAGCAACACTATTCAGGCAAGAGTTAAGGCTGCAATGGCAGCAGAAAAAGGGATGTCAAATCCAGCTGGTGCTGCACCAATGCCGTCTACCGTTCCAGCAGCTAGTGCTACACCTACAGCTGTAACTCCAATGCCATCGTCAGATACTGTGCAATCTAGAATGAAAGAAGCAATGGCAGCAGCAGGTACTCCAGCAGCAGGTACTCCAGCAGTAAAGGCTGATGAGAAGCCTTATCAAATGACTCCAGTGGAACAAGCTGCAAAAATAATGGCTGATTTAAAAACTTCGCAAAGGTTGGGTACACCAGAACAACAGGCAGCAGCTAGAGAAGCTTATCAAAAAGGTGTAGCTTCTGGGATTATTAAGCCTTTGAATTTTGATGCAGCAGGTGCAATAAAAAGTGACCCTCAAACTTTAGTGAATGAATATTATAACACCAAAAATCCAGCAGAAAAAAAACTTATAGCAGGTCAAATAGCAGAATCTCTTTTAGTGCCTTTATCGGAGAGTGACAAGGAAGCATTAAAAGCTGGCGAAAATGTTAAAAGGAAATTTAACTTTTTACCAGCAGTTGGTTTAAAAGGGGAGCAAGAGCTTGGAAATGTTGACATCAACAGTATTGCTCAAAGACATTTGCAAACACTTCAAGGTGGAGCATACATAACTAAACCTGAAGATGTTGGAATTGCTCCAGCTCAACCTAATAATCAAGGACCTTCTGGCTCATCACTTATTCCTACGCCTGACGGTGGATTTAAAGTCCCTTATGTAGATCCTGATGGAAAGTTTAATCAGCAAACAATACCTCCAAGAAGTGGGCTGGTATCTGTAGCTCAAGCTGATAGAGCTATAGGCCTTATTACTCAAAAGATGACTGAAGATGCAAACAGGATTCCTTTGCCAAACATTAAAAGAATTTTAGCAGGTGAGGCTGAAAGAACAGACACTCTTAATTCTGGAGCTCTTGATAAATTGCAGAATTTAACTCAGGCTTGGTCTGATTCTGTAAGAAAAGATTGGAGTCATTCTATATCTAACACTAGGTCTGGATCTTCTACTAACTCAGTTGGTTCGTCTAGAGAGGTAGGCATTGTAACTTCTATTGGTAGCAACAATTCTAGTGCACAAGGTGGTTCTCAAAGTCAAAGCGGTAAAGGTTATTCAAACAGTAGTAACTTTTCAAATACTCAAGGTAGTAGTGTAGACCAGAGGAACTCTGTTGTTAATAGAAATTCACAAGATAGTTCAAACACCCAAGGATCAAGCACAACTGAAACAGTTACTTCGGGGGGTGGTACAACTAAGACTCAGACCGAGAGCAAAGAAACAATTGACAACCGCAATGCTGTTATGGGTATGCTAAGTAATTTAGATCAGCAAAAAGTTTCAAACATGATGCAAGATTATAAAAACAAGATTGACCAAGTAACAAATGGCAACAAAGAAATACGGTCAGAGTATATTAAACAAGCTGATATTCTTTTAGCAAATCAAGGAAAAGAGCAGGCTAATAAAGAATTAGTTCCGATCTTAACTCAGAATCCTATCCCAGATAGGAATGCTATGGCTGCACTTGAACCTCACAATTCTAACAGTATTGTTAAGTACATAGAGTATGTTTCTCAATCTCAACCTGCAGTTGCGAAAGGTTGGAGTCAAGCTGTACCTGATTTTTACACAGCTACTGATGGCCACAGCAATCGTGCAAACAATGCCACTCCTTTAATTGACATAAGGTTCCCTGTTATTCAAAGTATTCTTAAAGGAGAAATGGGTATAAGGGAAGGCGTTAAAGACATAGGCCCAGAGTCTAGAAAGATGATTGAGGCATTTAGTAATCTTATTCCTGCTCAAGATGTTGCTTCAAAAGCATTTGAAAGAGATGGTTACGAAGAAGGCTTGCGTAAACTAGGGAATAATGCTAGCGAAAGTAACGCTATAAGAAACTTTAATTCTATGAAAGTTCTTAATGCCTATGATACACTTACTAACATGATGATTCCCAAGACTGCAATGCCAGACGGATCAATATCTCCAAGAAAACTTATTCCTCCTGAGGAATTTGTTAAGCAAGTGACAGATCTTATTGTAAATAACCCTAAAGGCAACAGCCATATGGGAGCTGTTGCTTTTGAGATGATGAAAACAAATAAACCGTACAGAGAATATTTACAAAAATATTCAGACAGTCGAGGTTTAGGTTTTCTTTGGAGTAATCAGGCTGAGATAGACAAGTACAATCGCCTTAAAGCTTTGTCTGACCCGGTCAACCATGATGCTTATATTAAAAATGGTGGAATGAAATTACAACCACGCTGGTAGTTTTAACAAGGAGTTTTTATGTTACAGTCTTCTTCGATGCCCCAAATGAATCCAGATGCAATTATGGATATGATTAGCAAATCAGAGGGTGCTAATCCTGAACAGGAAATGAGCATGGATTCTATGCAAGGCATGCCACCAGATATGGGTGGCGACATGGGTGGTGCGCCACCTATGGACCCAAGCATGATGGGCATGGACCCAAGCATGATGCCTCCTTCTCAACCAACTAGTGGATATGATGACGGAGAAGCGATGAAACTTCTTCAGCAATTAAACCTACCTGCAGAAGCAATTGAACAGCTACTGTCATCTTTGTATTCTTCTTCTGGTCAGGGCGGTAGCATGATGGGCACATCACCTGCAGCTGAAAGTCAAGCTGGAAATATGCAGTTGCTTCAAGAGCTTATTGGTTCGTTAGCAGCGCAGCAGCCACCAATGGGCATGGACCCAAGCATGATGGGCATGGACCCAAGCATGATGCCTCCACCAATTCCACCTCAACCACCTATGCCTCCTATGGGTGGACCGCCAATGCCACCGATGCCACCACAAGGTATGCCTCCAATGCCACCGATGTCTTAATAAGGGCTTAAGATTATGGGCACATTTAGCGGTTCGTTTTTTGATGAAGACGAAGAAAAGCGTAAGCGTGACCGTATGAACGGTATCACTCCTGAGTACAAGACTCTTCTTACCCCAGAGGAAGAGTCTTCTGCGCTTAAGAGTATAGGTTCAGCTGGTTTGTCTGGCCTTGCAATGGCTGGTAATGCTTTGGATAAATATTCTGGAGCAAGGGCAGTAAGAGGTATACTTGGTGACAAACCAGAGGAAGCTCTATCTATTATTCCTTTCTCTGATATGCTTGGCTGGACTAAACCAGAAAATATAGTATCTGGTTCTGATTTAAATAAAAAGTACGGAGTAAATAGTGTCTTTGGTGATGAAGGGATTATGTCAACCTTGGGTGGTATTGCTACAGAGATTGCATTAGATCCAACTACTTACCTTACTCTTGGTGGTTCAGCATTAACTAAGACTGGTGCAGCATTAGCCAAGCATGGGTTTAATCCAGCAAAGAATGTTACACAAGCAGCTCAAGGTTTAAAAAGTATTGATGAACTTCGATGGCTTAACGATGGCAAAGTTCTTGGTAGCTTGTTGTCAACAGGTATGAAAGAAGGAGAGATAGCTAAACAATTTATTGACAAACCTTTAGGTGGACCATTCGGGTTTAAGGTTCCATTTATGAAAGACAGGTTTGCTTTAACTGGTGAAGCAGGAGTAAATGTAGCCAACGCAGCACAAGGGGTAGGGGATGCAATTAGTGGGGCATATCAGTACGCAAAGGCACTGCCTTATGTTGGTGATATTGCTAAAGGAATAGGGCAAGGTGCAGGTGTAATAGGCAGAGCAGCTAACGCTGCATTTAGTAGTCAGTACAACAACGCAATGACTCCTGAAGGCCAAGCTATATTTAAAGAAGCTAGCCAAGATGCTGCGTCAAATATTTCTAGGTCAAGATCAGACAAGAACATTTTAAGAGCAGCTTTGGGGGAAGACAACAAGTATCCTGAGCTAGCTAGATGGGCTGTTGATAACGGCGAAGTTATAAAAGGTTTTGCTAATAAACCTGCACTGCTTTCTTTAAACACTGCTATAGCTTCATCTATGAATGATGCACTTAGTTTCATAAAAAGTTCTAATCCAGATTTAGCAAAGCTGACTGATCAAGAGTTGCTTGTTAAAGCTGGATCAATTTATGACAGAAGCAGTCCTATGGTTAGGATGGATGGCGAGGTTATGAGGCATAGTAATCCTTTGCCTACAGAGAACTACATGACAAGAGCTGATAGAGAAAGAGTTCTTGCAGGTGGAGCAGATACCTTTCAGCTTGATAACCTAGTTCATCTAGGTGATGGTTCAACAATTAACACTACCTATTTCCCTAGGTATGGCAATGAAGTTGTCGATGGAAGAATTGCAAGGACAGCAAACCTTGCTAACTCTGATGCGTCTGTTGCTGCTAACCTTACTACCGCAAGAACCCTTGGGGCTTTACCTCAAGGTGCTTTGTCCGTAGAGATGATGGCTAAAGACGCAGCTATTTCAGCACTTCGTTCTACATCTGAATCAAGAGTTGTTGATCAGAAGATTGGAAAAGCTGCAGAAAAAATTGCAGTTGATTACCTTAAGTTCCCAGATGTTAAATCATATCAAGACGCAAAAGATACTGCAGACAAGTTGACAAACTTGTTTGGTTCTGAGGCTATCGACAGGCTTGGTGGTATTGGAAAATTTAAGGCCAAAGAATTACCTATACTTACTGATGACGCATACAAAGTGTTGAATGATGTCAATGGTTTGGTTCCAGAGATAGCTAGACAAGAAGCAGCAAAGCTTGGTATACACCCAGACGAATGGCTTCGTAGATTTAACATTAGTGACGATCATCTTAAGGCTGCGCTGTTAGATCAGAATGCTTACAACACAGCAAAGAGTTATCCCAATGGTTATAGTTTAAACGGTATGGTGCAGACACCATCAGGTAAAATTATTGAAAACCCATTAATTAGTAACGCTTTTAGGATTCGTAATGAGCTTAAGCTTCAAGGTAAGGACCCATCATTTATTGCTAATATGCCTAGAGTTGATGACATGTCTAGAAGCAAGATAATTGCAGCTAAAAATGCTAGAGATATTGCTGAGACCATGGCTAACCAAAGTCCAGCACACCTGCCAGCTGGTACAGTAATCCCCGGTAACAGCATGTTTACTGGTAAGGTTGGTGATGTTCCTGTTGGTGCGCCATTCTATGAGCATGTACTTGACTCATTAGATACAAGAATTGCATCGTCATTTACTGGTGCAAGTAAAGCTAAGGCTGTATTCAATACGGTTCTTGGATCTGGTCTAAAGAATGTTGATCCTTACAACTCGGTTACATTTGAGAAAGCTCTTCGTGATGTTAAGCTTGACCCTGATAGAGCTATTAAGAACTACGCTGACAAATATTTAGACACTAATAGAGCTACAGATATTAATACAAATCCTTTAGACCAGACAACCTTAAAGAACATACAAGATACAGCTCTTGATCTGAGAACTAATCGAAAGCAATATGTTATTGACGAGCTTGCTGCCGATTTAAAAATTGAGCCAGCTGATTTAATGGCAAACATTAATAACTATGGCGAAGCTATAGCAAGAAAAGAAAACGAGTTAGCGTTTAGACAAGTATTTAAACAGCTTAGAGTTCCGCAAAGTGCTGTCAATAATATAGCCCAAGATGTTATAAGCTTTACTCCAGCAGCACCGTTGCATCCAATCCTAAATATGTTTGACAAGTATTCTGATTTACTTAAAGGCAGCTTGACTCTTATAGCTCCCGGTTTTCATGGGCGTAATCTTATTTCAGGGCAGACAACCAATGTTGCATCTGGTAGTGCAGGTACAAGGCCATGGGAAGTAATAACAAATGCTTATCAGGCAGACAAAGCTGCATCTGGCAAGGTGATTAATAATATATCGCAAGACCTTCCACTCTTTCAGCAAATTAATAAGGAAAGATTGAGCAGAGGTTTACCTGCGCTTACTGATCAACAAGCAACTAAAAGATTTAATGAAATGCTGTATGAGTATGGGGTTATTTCTCCTAGTTCTATAGGTGAATTAGCTGTAGATCCTGCTAGTCTTGCAGCTAAAGTGGCGCAACAAGTTCCGGGTGAAGTGCCAACAAGAACTGCCGGGAGTTTAGTTAGTGGTTTCTGGGATACATCTAAGGTAGATCCATTAACAAATACAAGGGCTACTAATTTTCAAAACCTTTCGCCAGCAAAAATTGTTGATGGTCAGATAGCAAGTAACATGGATAACTTTGCACCCTTTACATGGGGCAGAGATGTCAATCAAAAGGTTGAAGGTGCAAATAGAGGTGGTGCATTCTTAGGGTTTTTAAAACAGGGCTACAGCCCAGAGCAAGCAGCAAAACTTGTAGCCGAAAGTCATGTGGACTACTCAGCTCTGACTAGCTTTGAAAAGAATGTAATGAAGAGGGCTATACCTTTCTATACATTCACCAAGAAGATGGCCCCGTTTGTTGCTAGAGATATCATGGAGCATCCCGGTGGTCTTACTGCACAGTATGCTAAGACAGCTGGAAGGTTGAGATCTCAGGATGAGAATACGGCATTGCTACCTACTCATCTAGGAAGCAGCATGCTGTACGACACAACAGAAATGAGCAAGGCTTTAGGCGCAGTTAAGCCTGAAGGTACACGCACATTCTTTACTGGTCTCGATCTACCAGTTGATGTTGTTGCTCAGTACATGAGTGATCCGTTTGGGAACAAGCCTTTCCGTGGGTTTGAATCGTTGCTTGGATCACTTAACCCAGTATTTAAAATGCCATTAGAGATGGGAACAGAGAGGCAATTCTTTGGCCACAGAAATCTTGATGACTTGTATAGCCCAACAGGCAATAGGTTACTTGATCAGGCATTAATGAATAGTCCTTTGTCTAGGCTCATTGGTATGGGCAAGACTCTGTTTGATGAGCGCAAAGATCCATTGACCAAAGCTCTTAACCTTACCTTAGGTGGTAGGTTTACAGATGTAGACACAGAGAAGTGGGCTAACCTTAGAGCTAAAGAGTTGATTAAAGAAAGGTTAACTGGCACTAGTGGTATAGGTACATTCGAGAAGGTGTATGCTAGACCAGATAAGATTCAAGATCTAACAAGAGATCAGATAGAATTGCTTAGGCTTCAAAGAAACATGGAGAGGAACGCTTTGCTGTACAAGAAGGCGCACCCTAGACAGCAGCCTATATCTCAGTAATAGTAAAGTTGTAGATAGCTTCTACCAATTTCTTCTTAAGCTTATAGATGTCTGTTCTATATCCTTTGACATCTTCGACAACTGTACCGTGATTTTCTAGGTCACGGTACACGAAGTCAGCAACATACTTACATATCTTTTTACCATTAACCTCAACCTGATATGGAACTTGTGTTGCTAGATCTGAGATCACCCCCTCTCTTAGTAGAAGTAAAAGTTCTGCATACCTTTTACCCTCCTTCTGTGAGTGAAATTTTATCCCATCCACAATCACGATTTTGTTGCCGTATTTATTTCTTCTCATTAGGTTTTCTTTTTAAGGTTTTGTTCTTGTTAAGTTTAAATATTGTTCCGTCTTCCATCATTCCCTTAACACGATCAAACTCTTCAGTGGCTTTATCATAGCCATGAACAAAGTTCCTTACTGCTTGTATATAACCTAGTTCATCAAGCGTTTCTAAGGTAAGACACCAAGTCTTTGGTTTGGTTTCTTTTATCCAGCTTACCCCAACCCAACTAAGCTTAAGCTCTAAGTCATGCTTAGCGTAGGTGTCTTCGTTGGTATAGTTTGCATCTCTTATTAGTTCATTCCATTCATCCTTATCTATCTTCTTGTTGTCTTTGTTGTAATAAGAAAGTTCGTCTGGCATTGTCACTCCTTATAAAAACAGGGGTCACTGTTATGTAACCCCTGATTTTGTTTTGACTATGTAGGTTCTCCAGATTCTGGAGTGTCCTCTAATAAGTCCTGAGATCCAACAGCCTTATTAAGTGTGTCCTTTAGGAGACTTGTCTTAGATCTCCTTGCTGTATCATCCTGTTTACTGGCTTTATTTTCAACAGGAAAATCAACATTCGGAGCCATAGAAAATCCCACATTATGGAACGGTCTTTCGTCTTCATCGATAGCTGAATGCAGGTCAGTACAAAGTGGCAATCTCTTGGCCAGCTTTCTAATGACAGTCTTCTTAGCCATCTCGGTAAACGCTGTATTCCATGGGGAATCTCCACCAGCCTTAGAGTATTTGTCACGATGCTCAAGGATCTGATTGAGACTCATGTACTCTATATCAGTGGCGTTGTTCTTAAAGAACACTGATGAATAGAAGCCAATGATATCGCCGGGATCTCCACCTAATGATGGCTGGTGATTAAAGCATGGGTTGTCAGAGTAACTGATACTGAAGTGGTCCTTACTGTAGACTACCCGTGCATCAAACCGTAGCACACGATCAGACCTATACGCCAGCTCGATCAATCCACGATAGCCAATCTGAAAGTTAGCAGTAGTGCCAGCCTTGCTACGGTATGGTATCAGGTATGCCTGACCCAATGCTCCGGTCAATTCTATGCCAAGCTCTGCTGCCTTAACGATGCCAGCTAAGATGCTAGCTTGCGTACATTCAAGCAGTGCTGGTGTAGTCTGCACTAGGGTCATAGCTGTTCTGATTAGCTTCTCTGGTTTGATGTTCGCTGAACATGCCATGCCAATCTGTTCTTTAACTCTGGGCTCGGACAGGAAAGTCCTAAGCTGTGTCGCCTTGTTAGTGGCGGTTGTCAATTCCGTACTCATTAGTATTCTTCTTTCTCACTAAGTTTAAAACTGGTTTTGTAATAGCTACTTGCTTTAACAACAGATTCCTTGCGCTCAATAACTTTCCTTTCTATTGCGCCACCACTCGGAAACCTTCCGACTTCTGCATCACCCATCATCAAGATCAGATCAGCTTGCGCTTGCTCTTTAAGTCTTGCTGCTGTCTCTTCCTTTTTCTTTTCGTCAAGGTAAGTATGCAGTAGGGTAATGCTTTCCATTGGCAAGTCAACGCTCTTGCCTGTGATCGATTTAAATTTCTTTACAAACTCTCTACCTGATTTAGTGCTAGTGTCAGGTGACGGTGGGTTTCTATTGGTTACCCTAGCCCAGAACTCGTGGGCTATGTCTTGCAGATGCTTGATCACATCTTCATCTCTATCTACTCTATAGATTCTAAAGTCTGATGTGTCAATCAGCACTGGTACATAGGCAGTCTTGTGTCCGCTTATACCCATCTGATAGTGGACCTGCACTAGATACTGAATAGGTATCTGGTCAGTCATCTCTTCGCCCCACTTGATAGCGTTGCGAGATCCAGTAGTCTTAACTTCTACTACTACCTCCTCACCGTCAGGCATGATAGCAATCCTATCAAGAGATGCCATGATGTGAGGGTGATCAGCCAGTGACATGATAGGTAGTGGTGGTGCTTTGATCTGCGCCTTCATTACTCTGCCAAACTCATCTGCTACTATAGGTTCAAGTATGTTTCCCCAGTGGGTGAACTGATTGCTGAACTCATTGATCTCTTCTGATGTCTTGTCTAGGTACACATCGAAAGCAGATTTCCAAGGGTTAACGCCAGCTAATGAACTGATGTCACTAGCACCTACCCCCTTCTTCCTAGCCTTCAGCCATTCTGTTCTGTCCATGTCCATGACTAATCCTTTCGCCGACTTTGTAAAACTTATTGGTTGGAATTAAAACGCACGGTTCAATATCTTCTGAGTCGTTCCTGTCTGTCCTCCCTCCTAGTATTATGTTCTGGTTGTAGAAACAATCGAAGCTTGCTACATACACACCATCTAAAGCACTGATAGCAAGAGCAAACTTTATTCCTGTTAAGTCATACAAGTTCTTAGCCATCATCCACTTCTTAAGTGACAGCATGTATCCACCAAACAGATTGATCTCTCCCATGGTGTAGTTCCTTTGCTTGATCTCAACCCAAGCTACGATCTTGTTACCCCGCTTGGCTATGTAGTCTATCTCCCACTTCATGGGTGCGCTTATCATTTCGCAGCCCATATATTGTTCGATAGCTGCAGCTATTTCTTTCTCATTATCTTTATTTTTTTTTGTTTCGTAGGTCTTTTGCATGAGTCCTCCATGTCTAGGTAAAGTTTCAGGTATCCTGCCATGTCTATTACATTGTCCCTCTTGTGACTTGAGATCTCCCGGCATAGCTTTGTTGCAACCATGCAAAGGAGTACATCTTTTGGTGTTACATTCTTCTTTAAGATCAAGCTCCATAGTTCTGCTGTCCTTTTATAGTTGTCATCGGGAGTACCGTAGTGCTTGCCTCTCTCCCTTATAGTGTCAATTACTTCTGTAAACATATCTTTTTTAATCATCAAAGTATTCCTCGTTAATGTCAGCTGACCTTACAATCCTAACCTCTTCCGTATTATCCTTGCCCGGATAAACTAACACAGCTAAGGCAGCTGCTGTGCATAGCGTGTGCCCTCCATAATCAAGTGCTACGATAAATGCGTTTGACTGTTTGGGGTACAGCATTATCCTTGCTAGATCCTTAGCCTGTTTGACCTGAGCTTTGGTGTATCCTGTCCTACTGTATACACCCATAACTTTACAGAACAGTACCTCTTTCTCTTCAGGTACTCGATCCTTCTTAGGTGATCTTCGCATTGCTACCTCCAATAGATTTAAGTTCGTTCCTTACATACAAAGCAATAAGCTTAAGCGTCCAACCTAACTTGCCTTGCTTGAGTAACCTGCGCCCATATGTCCAGCATCGTTGATTGGCTACAGTCTCTGGCATCTTGATGTTGTTACGCTCAAGCTCATCAAGTATCAGGCGATAGGTTACATGAGTGCGCTTAGTGTACTGGTGGTTGTCAACAATACCCTGAGCTACATCATCATTGCTTGGCCCAACCCTGATGTCTCTGGAGTAGCCAATCTTCTGGCTAATCCTTGAAGAGATCTCGTTGATAGCGTTCACCCTGCATGTGGATACAACCACTGGGTCATGCGTACCAACCATCTCCTCTATGCGCTTAAGCTTCTTAGACTTGGCTACCATCCTTGACATCAGTGCTTGTCGCAACCGCTTGTGAATGCTAACCTTTTCTTTTCTTTTGCTTGGCCTGACTGCCATCTGTCGTTCGTAGCCTGAAGCCTTGACCTGCGCTAGTACCCTGAGGTACATCTTAACTAGCATCTCGCCAATAGCTTTCTCCTCTGGCATCTCGAAACCTTTCTTGTGCTCACTACTCCACCTCCAACAGTAAGGTGTGTTGCGATACCCGATTGGCATGCTGGTATTAAATGGCGTAGCACCAACAAAGAACTCCTCTACATACTTGCGCCTTGCACCTTGCACTTCCCTTGTGCGGGTTACAATTCTGCTGCGCTCGAAGTCTGCAACTGACGCTAGGATTCCAGCCATCAGCTTACCCACATCTGAATCAGTGGAGACATTGATATCTAGTAGGTGGACAGCAACGCCCTTCTCTTTCAGTACCTCCATAGTCTGCGCCATGTCACGCATACTTCTAAATGCACGGTCAAGCTTGGTGACTATGACTGCATCACCCATCTTGGCTTGGCGTAAGATCTTTGCACCACCTGCTCGCTTCTCAAACCCTTTAGTGGCTGAGGTAGCTGCATCTTCAATGATCACAAAGTCATGTGTGGTTTTAAACTTGTAGTCATAGAATCTTTGGAGGCATTCTGTTTGTGCAACAAGCGTTAACTCTTGCTTGCTTGTACTGCCTCGAACATACCCGTACACTGTCGCCATAGCATCTCCTTTCAAGAGAATAAGTTTATCATATTTTGTTCTAGTATGAACTCTATATTTGCCTCACTATAACCAATGATGATTGACTCACCATACACGCCAACTGTGTAGTGCTTTCGCATTGATGTCAAAGTATCTATCAGTGTGTAATCAATCATTGGATCAAAGAGTTTAGACATCTTCAATGCGATTGAACCAATGACACCTGTCGCTCCATCTAACCTGATGTTCCCGTTGTGTACTTTATTCTTGGTTTTCCAAGCTGTATGCAGCGCTTCTAAAGCTTCATTCTTTCCAGTCTTCTTGTCATCAAAGCATGACTTGTCAAGCGATATAAGATAGTGGATGTTATGCTCACCGTCAT
>Ga0102816_1000240_pt1 | contig 24688 bp, 22 predicted proteins | sample ColrivemetaGS545_FD_84509 | JGI IMG/M metagenome (GOLD analysis project Ga0102816, IMG submission 84509) | Estuarine microbial communities from the Columbia River estuary - Flood tide non-ETM metaG S.545 | ecosystem: Environmental > Aquatic > Marine > Intertidal zone > Estuary | place: USA...
AAAAACGTTTTAAGTTGCAAAAGCGTTTTACTCATTTTATGAGGCGATTCATAAAAGACGATTGTTTTGGGTTCCTCAGCCCATTGTTTTAAGCGTGTTTGCCTTCCTTTTTTAGGCGGTAAAAAGCCTTCAAAAACAAAACGATCTGAAGGAAACCCAGATTGAACCAATGCTGGAATTAGCGCGGTGGCACCGGGTAAGCATTCTGTAGGGATTTCACTTTCTACACAAGCTCTTACCAAAAGAAAACCTGGGTCAGATATGCCCGGCGTTCCGGCATCGGAGATTAGGGCTATTTGGCTTCCTAGTTTTAGCTTTTCTAGAATTCTATCGAGCATTTTATGCTCATTGTGCATGTGGTAAGACTGCATTGGCGTAGCTACGCCCAAATGCTTTAATAACTTGCCTGATGTACGGGTGTCTTCGGCAAGAATTAGGTCAGACTCTTTGAGAATACGTATCGCACGAAGCGTAATATCTTCTAAGTTTCCAATGGGTGTAGGCACCAAAATTAGTTTCGACATGTTCATTTTTTACACAAACAAATTAAGTAAAAATAGCGGTGTAAGCACGTATTTTATTAGATTTGTTTATCAAATAAAACGGAATGTTTTTAGAAACCCCAGACAGTAATAAAAGAAGTAAAGGTTGGATAGAGGTCATCTGCGGTTCCATGTTTTCAGGTAAAACGGAGGAACTTATACGAAGACTCAAACGCGCTCAGTATGCCCAGCAAAAGATTGAGATTTTTAAGCCTGCCATAGACGTTCGTTACGACGAAGAAAAAGTAGTTTCGCACGATGCAAACGAGGTAAATTCTACTCCAGTTCCCAGCTCTGCTAATATTTTACTTCTCGCAAACGATGTGGATGTGATCGGTATTGACGAAGCCCAATTTTTTGACGAAGAATTGCCCGCTGTATGTAGTGCATTAGCCAACAGAGGTATTCGAGTAATTGTAGCGGGTTTAGATATGGATTACCTTGGGAAGCCTTTTGGGCCTATTCCTAACCTTATGGCCATGGCAGAATACGTTACTAAAGTGCACGCAATTTGTGTAGATTGTGGCGATTTAGCCAACCATTCAAACCGTATCGTTAGTTCAGATAAGTTGGTTCATTTAGGAGAACAAGAGGAATATCAGGCGCTGTGTCGCTTTTGTTTTCGATCAAAAAACCCCTGATATGAATAGCTTTTCTTATACTTTAAATCAATTAGGGCTTTTTTGCAAGGCTCGGTTTGTTGGCGTATCCAAACTAGCGTCCATTAAAGAACTATTAATTGACAGTAGAAAAGCAAAGAATCCCAATCAGCTTTTATTTATAGCTATAAAAGGCATACACCACAACGGACATGTATTTATAGAAGAACTTTATTTAAAAGGGGTACGGAATTTTTTAATTAGTGAAGCTAATTTTGATTTTGGAGCTTTCCCTAAAGCAAATTTTTTAATTGTAGATAACAGCTTACTTGCCTTCCAGCAAATAGCACAACACCACCGGCAACACTTTAACATTCCTGTTATTGGGATAACGGGTAGTAACGGTAAAACAATCGTTAAAGAATGGTTGAGTTCGTGTTTACAGGCTACTATGAATGTTTGTAAAAGCCCAAAGAGTTACAACTCTCAAGTAGGGGTTCCTTTATCTGTTATAGGGTTAAACGCCACCGCAGAGGTTGCTCTATTTGAAGCAGGTATTTCTCAGCAGAACGAAATGATTCATCTGCAAAAAATAATACAACCTAACATTGGCGTATTTACGAATATTGGTCAAGCACATTCAGAAAATTTTAACTCCATAGCAGCGAAGGTTAAAGAAAAATTTGTTCTTTTTTCTGACGTAGAAAAACTCATTTATTGCAAAGATTATCAAGAAATAGACCGCCTTGTTTTAAGTGAATTTAAGGGTGTTGTTTATGCTTGGTCGAGACAAGACACTAAGGCTTTTATTTATATTAAACAGGTGCTTGTTTGTGCCGATAAAACCACAATTACCCTATGTAATGGTGGAGTTGAACACGTTTTTAATGTTCCTTTTAAAGACGAAGCCTCTATAGAGAATAGCTTGCATGTAATTGCTGTGCTTTTTGTGTTGAATACTCCTTTTAGCACGATTCAACAAAACCTAAATAAATTACGGCCGCTAGCCATGCGTCTTGAATTGAAAGAAGCAAAAGGCAATAGCTTGTTGATAAATGATGCGTACAGTTCGGATCTAGATTCTTTAAAAATAGCATTAGATTTTTTACACCAACAAAGTGGAAATGCAAAAAAAATTGCGATTTTGTCTGATTTGGATGAAACAGGGATTTCAAAAAAAGAACTGTTTCCAAAGTTGATACAATTGCTCAACAGGTACAAGGTAGAACAAGTGATTGGGGTAGGACCTCATTTTAAAGATTTTGAATCCATTTTTCCAAACGGCTCATGTTACGCATCTACCGATGCTTTTATAAGCAACTTACCTTCGTTTAATTTTAATGACGCAGCCATACTCTTAAAAGGAGCTCGAAGGTTTAGGTTTGAGAAAATTGGAACTTTTTTGGAGCAAAAGGTTCATGAAACGGTACTCGAGGTGAATTTAAATGCGATTTCTGACAACTTTCACTTTTACAAAAGCAAACTGCGAAAGGAAACCAAAGTTATGGTTATGGTTAAAGCATTTTCCTACGGCAACGGCTCCTATGAAATTGCACATCATTTAGAATACCACAATGCCGATTATTTAGCTGTTGCCTATGTAGACGAAGGAATTGCACTGCGTAAAAAAGGAATTCGAATTCCAGTTATGGTCTTAAATTCCGACACATCTCAGTTCAATCAATTGATTAAAAATAATTTAGAGCCTGAGATCTATAGTTTTAGACAATTAAAAGTATTGCACCAGGAGTTGCTTAAGACGGGTAGAACTGCTTATCCAATTCACTTAAAATTGGACACAGGTATGCGCCGATTAGGCTTTCAAATGAATGAAATTAATCAAGTTATTGAATGGGTTTCTGCGCAAAAAGAAATTAAAATTGCATCCGTTTTTAGTCATTTGGCGAGCACTAAAGATGTGGACTTTACGCAGCAACAGGTTCAGGAGTTTGATGCCATTTGTACACGTATTTCTCAAACGATAAAAACACCCTTTTTAAAGCATATTTTAAATTCATCTGGCATACTAAACTTTCCAGAGGCACAGTTCGATATGGTTCGTTTAGGTATTGGTTTGTATGGTATAGGAGCTGAGGGCTTGTTAAACTGCAGTGCTCTAAAAACAGTAATTTCTCAAATAAAGGAAGTGTTTCCAGGTGAAAGTGTAGGTTACAATCGTTCTTTTTACTGCGAAACCAACATGCGGATTGCCATTGTTCCAATTGGTTATGCCGATGGTTTAAACAGAGCTTTAAGTAATGGAGTTGGTCACTTTTACATCAACGGATCCACTGCTAAGATAATTGGTCATATTTGTATGGATATGTGTATGGTAGATGTAACGAATATTCATGCGCAGGAAGGAGATCAGGTAATTGTTTGGTCAGCTCAGCGCCATATTAATGCAATTGCTAAAAGTTTGGATACCATTACCTACGAAGTGCTAACCAATGTATCACAAAGAGTAAAAAGAGTTTTTGTAAAAGAGTAATTCTGTTGGGACGCCTTGATGTTTTTACGCCTCCTTTTTACCTTCCTCTAAGCTGTATAGTAAAGGGTACATGAAAGCTATAAATACCACACCTGCTTGACGTTCGAGCATGCTTTCGGTAAGAAAACCAAAAAAAGTGAGCCCAACAAATATTAAAAATAAAGGGTGTTTGTTTTTTAGAAAGAAAGGTTTTATCAGTAAGAATACCAAGAGTAAAAAGCCCAGAACACCAACTTCTGCCCAGGTTTGCAAAAATTGATTGTGGAAATTTAACACCTTTTTATTTAAAAGGACATTTTCAGTCCCATTCCAAAATAAGGCATCACAATCTTGAAGTGCTTTATTAAGCTCTATTTTTGCATCGCCAATGCCCAAACCTAAAATTGGGTCAGCTAAAATAAGTTTTCCTGCATACTGCCATATATAGACCCTAGGGTTGGTTTGCCGGTGCTCTTTTTGGTCAAAGAGTTTGTTAACTTCAGCAACGGTATCTGTTAATCGAGCTCGAGTATTTGGAATAAGTAAGCCCAAACTCAAAACAAAGCCAAAAGGAATCAGTAGTCTTAAAATAGAATTGGTAGAAATAGTGTTTGATCTTACAGAAGAGATGCCAGAGATAACAGATACAATGATAAAGGCAAACAGATAAGCCCTACTTGATAATAAAAGTAAGGATATGAGTAGAACGATAGCTCCAAGTATCCAACCTATTTTATATTTTGTTTGACGGGTAATTTCGTAAAAGCCAATAAACAATGCAAACGAATAATACCAGGCTGCATAGTGTGGTTTTGCGAAAAGTAAATGCGGTAAGTTTTTGTAGTAAAAAACGCTTAAATTCTCACTAATTAGGTAAGCTGTGTAAGAAAAATAGAGATCGAAAATTGCCATACCAACCATGAGTATAAAATAGAGGTAGAGTAGTTTTTTTTTCCAAGCATAGCTAAACAAGGAGGTGCTCAACATAAATAAGGGCAGCAGAAATAAGGTGATTTTTAGCCTTAAGTCATTTAAAGCAACTGGAGTATTGGTGGAGTAAAGTAAACTGATTAGGTGAAGTACGTATAAAGCAATAAGTGCCAATGCAATTGGCTTTGCAAGTAGAGTCTTAAATTTAGCTTTAAACTTCAAAGTAAAAATCCAAGTCAAGCCCAAAACAATAATCCCACCTGTAAGTGGGATCTTGAAGAAGTCTTGCAACACCAGACCTACGATAAAACTAATGCAGGCACTAAAATAAAAAAGGGAAATTTTAGTATCCTTATTCTCCATCTAGTTGACCTACTAATATCTTATTATAGTTCTCTGTATCATTTAGCACCTCAATTGCTTTGTCAATTACTGGATCTTCTACTAGTGCAGCTTTTACTCTTCCTTCTTGGTAGAAGTAACGAGACATCAATTCGCTTAGTATTAGTTCTGCTATTTGTTTTTGATATTTATGAATGTCGTCTTCTTTGTACGAAACCAATTTAGCTTGTAAAGCCTCAAGGTCTGTTTTAAAATCAGTATAATTCTCTTCACCTGCTTGATCTATCAACTTGGTTAAGTCTTTTTCTGTATTCGTTTCATATTCGTAATCTTTGTCCGATACAAAGGCTACAAAGTCTTCGTAAATTTTGTCTGTTATTTTAAAAACACCAGGTTGATCTATCGTGTCATTAGCCAAAACGAATTCGGTTGCGAAATCAAAAATAAGCTGTTTCGATAAGATACTTCCTACAATTTCTGCATATGCATCTCGATCAACGGTAATGTCTGGGTCAACGCCTCCACCATCGTAAACAGTTCTACCGTTCAGTGTTTTAAAGGCTGTTTTTAGAGAGTCAGCTACTTTACCTACACTTCCGTCGTCATTTCTATTTCCATAGTCTAGCGCTTGGATACATCTTCCGCTAGGAGTATAGTATTTAGCAACAGTAACTTTTAGTTGCGAATTGTAACTTAGCTTTCTGGTTTGTTGTACCAGTCCTTTTCCAAAACTTTTTTTACCAATCACAACGCCTCTATCCAGGTCTTGCATTGTTCCTGAAACAATTTCTGACGCAGAAGCAGAGCTTTGGTTGATCAGCACTACCAGTGGTATTTCTGAATCTAAAGGATTGTTACGAGTTTTGTATGATTTTTCCCATTCTTTTATTTTTCCTTTGGTAGAAACCACTTCTTGTCCTTTCTCGATGAATAGGTTACACAAGTTAACAGATTCGTTTAACAAGCCACCAGGGTTGCCTCTCAGGTCTAAAATCAAACTTTGCACTTCATTTTCTTCTTTCAGCTTGGTAATGGCATCTTTCACTTCATTGGTGCAGTTTCGCGTAAAACTTCTCAACCTTAAATAGGCAATACCTTCGGCTACCATACCTGCATAAGGAATGGACTTTACTTTAACCTCTTCTCGTGTAAATGTTTTCTTAAGCGGTTTTTTTAGCCCAGGTCGTTCTATTAAAAGTTCTACCTCTACTCCAGGCTGACCTTTTAAAACAGAACTTACATCTTGTGTTGATTTTCCTTTCACAGATTTGCCATCAATTTCTAGTAGCTTATCACCTGCTTTTAATCCTGCATTGTCTGCCGGAAAACCTTTGTAGGGCTCTGCAATAACTACGTAATCTCCTTTTTTACGTATCATCGCACCAATACCACCATACTGCCCTGTAGTTTGAAATCTAAAATCTTCAATATCAGATTCCGGAATATAGGTTGTATACGGGTCTAGATCGTCAAGCATGGCGTTTATCGCCTTTTCAATCATTTCTCCTGGTTTTGTTTCATCCACATAGTAAATGTTTACCTCTCGAAACAAGGTTGTAAAAATATCTAGGTTTTTACTTACCTCAAAGTAGCCCGAAACAAAGGCAAAAGAAGAAAGTGAAGCAATTCCGATTAAAGAGCAGAAGGTTATTTTTCTGAATGTTTTATTCATCGTTTGTAATTTTAAGGTACTGGATCGTATCCGCTGCCGCCCCATGGATGACAACTTCCAATTCGTTTTAGTAGTAAGTAACACCCTTTTAGCAAGCCGTGTTTTTTTAACGCCAAAATGGCGTAAGATGAACACGTTGGATTGTACCTACATGTTGCAGGTGTCCAAGGTGAGATTATTTTCTGATACATTTCAATCAGCGTAATAAAAATAGTTTTAACAATTCGGTTCAGCATGGCTTAGAAAAAGGTCAAATACTTTTTTTAATTGGGTCTCCATTTCAGCAGTTTTACGCTTTTCATTTGAAGTATAAATGAGTAAAACAGCATAATTGGCATCTAATTTTGCATACCAATTGTTTTTATTTAATCTGTATATCTCACGTATTTTTCGTTTCATAGCATTTCTATCAACAGCAAGTGGAAAGCGTTTTTTTGAAACAGAAAAGGCGATTCTTAAAGGGAACTCTTGCGAATTTTCCATTTTTTTCCAGAGCAATACAAAAGGGTATTTTTTTGTAGATGCTCCTTTTTGTACCAACTCGCCAAATACTGTTTTGCTTTTTAATATTTCTGTTTTCTGAAAGGTTTGACTCATCTCTTGTAAATGTAGATAAAATCGCTAAAAAAAGGGCGATTTAAATCGCCCTTTAAAGTTAAAAAATGTAAAAAATTATTTTTTGTTTGTATTTTTAATGTATTGCTCTAATGCCATGGACATTGAGGGTGCTTTAACGGATGGTGCTTCAATATTAACTTTAAGTCCAGCTTCAGCTACAGCTTTAACCGTTGTTTGCCCAAATGCAGCAATTCGTGTATTTTTTTGTTCGAATTCCGGAAAGTTTTGAAACAATGATTTTATTCCAGACGGACTGAAGAAAACCAAGATATCATAAAAAACATCTTCTAAGTCAGACAAATCACTACAGACCGTTTTGTAAAGTATAGCTCTTGTGTAATCAATTTTGTTATCATCTAACAACTGTGGGATTACGGGTTTTAGTAGGTCTGAAGATGGCAATAAAAACTTTTCACTTTTATGCTTTTTAATAGTGTCAATAAGGTCTACAAAGCGTTGTTTACCAAAGTAAATTTTTCGTTTTCGGTAGGTAATGTATTTTTGAAGGTAAAATGCGATTGCTTCCGACATACAAAAGTATTTCATGGAGGTAGGCACTTCAAAGCGCATTTCCTCACAGACTCTAAAGTAATGATCAACAGCATTTCTACTTGTTAAAATAACGGCTGTATGGTCTGTTATCGATACTTTTTGTTGACGTACATCGGCTCCATCTACTCCTTCAACATGAATAAAAGGACGAAAGTCTACTTTTACCTTTTGTTTTCGAGCTAACTCGTGGTAAGGTGACGCATCGCTCTTTGGCTCTGGTTGCGAAACAAGAATTGTTTTTACTTTCAAATCTTAATCGTTTTTAGGTTTTATTTTGCACGAAACTTTCGTGAAACTTTAGAATGCTAATAATCAACAGTCTAAACCGATAAGTATCCACAATATGGGTACTATTTCGAAAATGCAAAGATACAAAATAAAATAAAACACATCCATCAATTTTTCTTTTCTCATGTAATTGTATGTGCTTAGCTTGGCAAACACGGATACAGACACAAGTACATACATTAATTTAGCGACTGTTTCTATGCTGTATCCATAGTTTAGGTATACGAATAGACACAAAACGGCAAAAGGTGCTAAGAATAAATTTGCTGTTTTAGCCGATTTTGTGCTAAAAAGATGAAAAGCACGCTCGTTTTTAAACAAAACGGAAACGCCATAAAGACTTACCCATTTTACAGTTAAATAGCCTAAAATACCCACAAAACTTAACGCAAATAAGTGCGTATTAGTAAGGTAATTAGAGCAATACTCGAGATAACGTGCTAGTAGATGTGAAACGACAAGTATGGACTGGACTGATAGCAATACTATAAAATTATGTGTCAGTCTTAAATGTCTTCCGTAGCTAATTTCGAATTGTTTGTTGTAGAATGATTTGTAATAATAGAGGAAGCGTTTGCCATCTCTGTTGTACAATAAAACAGAGATTAAAATGAGCACTAAAAAGAGCAGTAAGTCAAAGTTATTTTGGGGGATTTTTCGTAAAATCTCATTCATTTACACAGTAGATTAAAAAAGGAGCCTAAGCAGGCTCCTTCCTTTTTAATACCTTTATTTTCGTTTTAGTTAAGCAATACTTTTTTTGAAGTTTGCCCTTTTGGCGAGCTAATGGTTAGCGTGTACATCCCTTTGGCCAAATATTGTGGTAGGCTAAAAGCGTAACTCTTTTGCGTTAAGTTTCCGCTAATTAAAGTGGTAAAAGCGCCTTTTGCATCACACAACGAAATGCTTGTATTTTCTCCTGGGATGCTTTTTAAATTGAGGTTTAATTGTGCTGAAGCAGGATTTGGAAACACTGAAAAATCAAATGCATTAATCGTTTCCAAGCCAAGTCCAACATTAAACGGGTAACTACTGGTTACCTGCGTATCTCCGGAGTTCATTCCATTCGAATTGGTGAGCATTGCAGCAGCATAAACGGTTGCTTCTCCATTAAAATCAGCGGGTGCGCTCCAGTTAAAACTCCAGGAATGATGCGTTCCAGATACTTCTGGTGAAGCGGCAGTTCCAGCCGATTTATGGGTTATGTGACTACCTCCGCCAATAATTTTTGTAAGTTCTTCAGATAGGGTAGCGAGTGCTCCAATTTTAGTTCCGGAAGCATCTTCTACACAGGCTTGAAAACCTGCCTTACTGTATTGATTTGGTGTATTGCTTTTAGCTTCTACAGAAATGGTGTATTCTCTTGGGGAGTTTTCTACCATAGTAATGGTTAAACTTTGGTCTGTTACACTTGGCCCAGAATGGCAGTAACCGGTATTGCAGGTCGTATTGTTGTCTCCAGGAGAACCTGTTTTTCCTGCAGGCGCTCCACCTGTATTTGTATGTGCGTCTTTTCCTGTGCTAAAAAAAACAGCCAAACTGATGCCGAGGATGGTAAATAGTTGTTTCATAATTTCGTTTTTAGTTTTGTTTGATCATTTTTATTGTTTTCACTACTTTATTGTTGCAAGCCCAAATTACGGTATAAATTCCATTGGGTAAATCTGCTGCTTGCCAATTAAGTTCGTATCGTCCTTTTGGTAATTCTTGGTTGATGAGCGTTTTTACAAGTGCACCTTTTTGATTAAATATATCAATACGCGAGTCTGAATTCTTATTTTGCACCAAATGCAAGCGGGTATTACTGCCAAACGGATTTGGGTAATTCTGGCTTAAATCGCCAAATTCTTTTTGAAGTTCGTTAATGCCAACTCCTCCTCCAATTTGTGGTAAAACGATGTCGAACGTTCCAAACCAATCGCCCGCAAAACCAGCATTTAAATTAATGATTCTATTTTCAGCCGAGGGGTTACTCGCCCATGGATCGGCTGCAATGTCTGTATCTCCCCTAAAGTAAATTTGAGTAACGAGCTCCTCGTAGCCTTCGGCTTGTACTTTTAAATGAATGTGGGCGGGTCTGTAGGAAGAGCCGTTTAAATATTTCCCTGGTACAATGGTTTCTAAATTGTATTGACCATTCGCATCCGTTAGTAGTTTGCCTCTAAAAATAAACCCTTCGTTATCGTATGCGCCTTGTTCATCGGCTTGCCAAAAGTCTACTACTGCGCTGGCAATTGGTGTTTCACAATCGGTAGCGCTTACGCTGCCCGATAAAAACAATCGATCTCCTTGGTAACTCGATGGAACAATGGTGTTTGTTTGAGGAGCACCTTCAGAAAAAAAAGGGCCCATAATATCGGTTGTTGTTGGTTCGCATGGTTCTGTTTTGGATGCCTTTGCTTTAAAAGGGAGCAAAGATGCAGCCATTAAACTTAAGGCTCCTTTCTTTAAAAAATCGCGTCTGTTTGAACTCATACAATAAAATTATCCTATAAATATACATTTTTTCGTGTAGAAAGCTTCCCCCTTTTTTTTAATCAGCTATTTAGCTCATTTTACAATCACTTTAATTGCCCTCTAAAAATTTGTGAGGGATTTAAATCGTACTAAAAAAAGCAATATCTTTGCAATCTAATTAAATATTAAATTATGGCTACGGATTTATTTCAAGCACCTGATTATTACAATTTAGACGATTTATTTACAGAAGAACATTTAATGGTTCGTGATGCAGCAAGAGACTGGGTCAAGCGAGCGGTATCTCCAATTATAGAAGAAGCCTGTCAAAAGGCAGAGTTTCCAAAACAAATTGTTCCTGGCCTAGGCGAAATTGGTGCATTTGGACCGTACATTCCAGAAGAATATGGAGGAGCCGGATTGGATCAAATTTCTTACGGATTGATAATGCAAGAGTTGGAAAGAGGAGATTCGGGAATACGATCAACTGCATCGGTTCAATCCTCTTTAGTGATGTACCCAATTTACCAATATGGAACGGAAGAACAGCGTAAAAAATATTTACCAAAATTAGCGAGTGGAGAACACTTGGGTTGTTTTGGTTTAACAGAGCCCAACCACGGATCTAATCCAAGTGGTATGGAAACCAACTTTAAGGACATGGGCGACCATTACCTTTTAAATGGGGCTAAAATGTGGATTTCTAATTCTCCTTTTGCAGACGTTGCTGTGGTTTGGGCAAAAAGTGAAGAAGGAAGAATTCACGGTTTAATAGTAGAGCGTGGCATGGAGGGTTTTACCACTCCTGAAACGCATGGAAAATGGTCGTTACGTGCTTCGGCAACAGGTGAGTTGGTTTTTGACAATGTAAAGGTTCCTAAAGAAAATTTATTACCTAACAAAAGTGGTTTAGGAGCGCCTTTAGGCTGTTTAGATTCTGCACGATACGGAATTGCATGGGGCGCAATTGGAGCGGCTATGGATTGTTACGATACCGCTTTACGTTACGCCAAAGAGCGTGTTCAATTTGGCAAACCGATTGGAGGTTTTCAATTGCAACAAAAGAAATTAGCCGAAATGATTACGGAAATCACTAAGGCACAAACGCTTACACTTCGCTTAGGTCAGCTTAAAAATGAAGGACGAGCTACTTCGGCACAAATTTCTATGGCCAAGCGTAATAATGTAGACATGGCTTTAACAATTTGTAGAGATGCTCGACAAATGTTAGGAGGTATGGGAATTACAGGGGAGTACCCAATTATGCGTCATATGATGAATTTGGAATCTGTTGTGACTTACGAAGGAACACACGATATACATTTACTCATTACCGGTTTAGATATTACAGGCTTAAACGCTTTTAAATAAGTTAGAAGATTCCTTATAAAAAAGACTCGATTAGTTAATCGGGTCTTTTTTTTTCTGCACCTTCTGTTTGCCTATCTTCTGCCCTCAAGGCCATTTTACGCTTTTCCTTAACCTATGGCGCGCAGAACAAGGTTTTGATGCCATAAAACAATAACACGAAACACTTTATTTTTATATAAGTATGGGACTCACAAACAACGATATTTTTAAAAAACTTCGGGTAGCTCATAAATTGCGAGACGAGGATATAGTTGCCATTTGTAAATTGGCAGATTTTAGAATAAGCAAATCTGAATTAGGCGCTTTCTTTAGAAATGAAAACCACCCAAAGTACAAGGAATGTGGCGATCAATTACTGCGCAATTTTTTGGATGGTTTGGTTATTCATTTAAGAGGTCCCATGGATAAAAAACCGACCTAATTTAATAAAATTGTTTCAAACCTACCTGTGTTACCCAAATGGCGGTTTAGTTGATCAAACCTACCGTATGCGACTATTAAAATTAGTATTGTGGCTTAGGTGTCTTGTGTGTGAAGCTGGTTGCTTATGGAATACTGTAAATTTTTTAGGCCTTCCTTTATTGAATTAGTTTAAACCACGTTCCTTTTTAATGTTTTCGTAAGCTTCTTGAACTTTCAAGAACTTTTCTTTCCCCATTTTTTGTTGGGCCTCACTTAGGTCGCTCAATTTATCTGGGTGGTGCTTCATCGCCATTTTACGGAAGGCTTTTTTCAATTCTGCATCCGAACAAGTCGATTCCAATTCCAATATTTTATAATACTGCTCGGGTTCTTTGTAGAACATCGCTTTTATGGAAGACAGGTCGTGTACATTGATGTACATGTAGCCTCCAATTTTCTCGATCATGGTTACCTCTGTCGCGTCTAAATGGCCATCTGCCATAGAAATTCCGTACAAGAAGTGAATCAGTTGCAAACGTTGTGCATGGGGCAGTTGCTTGTCAATTTGCAAACAAATTTGACGCAGCGAAACCTGATTTCCGTTGATGATGTGTTTGAATACCTTAAAACTTTCTTCCGCCCTCTTTTCTCCAAACATTTGTTTGAATTGCGCTCTTACGTAATCCAACTCACGTTGGTCAACTTTTCCGTCTGCTTTAATTACATAAGCAGCTAAAACCAGCAAACTAATTTCAAAATTAGCTGCAGGCTGGCTCATGTTTTTGTAATGGGTTTGAAACTTTTCTTGCTCGTCTGCTTTACTAAACAAAGAGCCTAAAGAGTAGCCTAATAAAGCCCCCATTGGGCCGCCAAACATCCAGCCTAAGCCTCCTGTAATCCATTTTAATTTCATTGCTTTAATTTTACGTGAAGATGCTAAATATAAACGCAATTACAAAACCTACATTTTGTATTTTTATGCCAGATGCAACTAAAATTTAAACATAAATTGGTTAGAGATTTGGCTTGGGTTTTACAGTCCGCAAATCTTTTGGACGATCCTTTAGCCACAGACACGTCTCCTTTTATAGAAGCGTTTGGTATAGAGGCTCATTTAAAAGAATTGGACCAGAACCCCAAACCGCTTACTGCTTTTTTAGCTGCCCGAAATACGCACAGGCTAGGGCATTATTTTGAGGCTTTGGTTTTTTACGGCTTGGATTATGCTGCAAACTATCGAACGGTAGCCAGTAATATTCCTGTACGAACCCAAAAGGGGATAAGCATTGGCGAAGCAGATTTAGTGGTGTACAACAAGAGTACGTCTGAATACGAGCACTGGGAACTGGCTGTAAAGTTTTTCTTGGCGCATACATCAGCAGCAGAAACGACTTATATTGGCCCCAACGCCAACGATTATTTGCATTTAAAATTAAAAAAGCTCAAAGAGCATCAGTGTAAAATTTTCGATTGTCCAGAGGGCAAATTAGTCCTCAATGATTTATCCATTCCATGGGTAACTTCTAAGCTATATGTAAAAGGCATTCTTTTTTACCATCCAAATCAGCCCTACAAAATTCCTCCTTACCTGCACCAAAAGCACCTTTCATCTTGGTGGATTTATGCAAAGGAGGCTTCTCAATTTTTTAAGCAGGAAAATCGGTTTGCCTTGCTGCATAAAAAGCAATGGTTGAGCACTCCGGAAGCTCCAACAGAAACACTGGACAAGTACTCTTTTTTAGAGCTCTTGGACGCAACATTTTTTGAAAGCCCGAGGAGTTTGTACGTGTCTGTTTACAAAGGAGGTGTTCTTCAGTCTCAGGGTTTTGTGGTGCACAATGCCTGGCCTGTTATTTAAACAAAAAAAAGCCCCTTACAATAAAGTAAGAGGCTTTTGTTAGCATAAGTTTTGGCTTACAATTTAAATTTAATTCCTTGTGCCAAAGGCAAAGAAGTAGAGTAGTTAATGGTATTGGTTTGGCGACGCATGTAGCCTTTCCAAGCATCGGAACCCGACTCGCGTCCGCCACCGGTTTCTTTTTCGCCGCCAAAAGCACCCCCAATTTCAGCTCCAGAAGTACCAATGTTTACATTGGCAATACCACAGTCAGAACCCGCATGAGATAAGAAACGCTCTGCTTCTCTTAAGTTTGTAGTCATTATCGCTGAAGACAAACCTTGAGGTACGTCGTTTTGCATTTCTATCGCTTCTTCTAAAGTAGAATACTTCATTAGGTATAAGATAGGTGCAAAAGTTTCGTGCTGTACAATAGCGAAGTTGTTTTTAGCTTCGGCAATAGCGGGTTTAACATAACAGCCACTCTCGTATCCTTTTCCTGTTAAAACACCACCTTCAACCACAATGTTTCCACCTTCTTCTACCACTCTTGTTAATGCAGAATTGTACATTCCAACGGCATCGGTATCGATAAGTGGTCCAACGTGGTTGTTTTCATCCAGTGGGTTCCCAATACTTAATTGCTTATAAGCATCCGCTAATTTTTCTTTAAGCGTATCGTAAATACTCTCGTGTATAATTAAACGACGTGTAGAGGTACACCTTTGTCCGGCGGTACCAACGGCACCAAATACAGCCCCAATAATGGTCATTTCTAAATCGGCATCTGGCGTTACAATAATCGCATTGTTTCCACCCAATTCCAAGATTGATTTACCAAAACGTTGTGCTACGGTAGCGCCAACAATTCTACCCATACGCGTAGATCCGGTTGCAGAAATTAAAGGCACACGCTTGTCGTTTGTCATCCATTCGCCCACATTAAAGTCTCCGTTTACCAAGGCACAAATACCTTCTGGTAAGTCGTTGTCTTTTAATACCTCAGCCATAATGTTTTGGCAAGCCACACCACACATAGGAGCTTTTTCAGAAGGCTTCCAGATGCACACATTTCCACAAATCCATGCCAAAGCTGTGTTCCAAGCCCAAACGGCTACCGGGAAGTTAAATGCAGAAATAATTCCTACAATTCCCAAGGGGTGGTATTGGTCGTACATTCTGTGTCCTGGACGTTCAGAGTGCATGGTCATCCCATTTAACTGGCGCGAAAGACCTACAGCAAAATCACAGATATCGATCATTTCTTGTACTTCGCCCAAGCCTTCTTGGTACGATTTCCCCATTTCGTAAGAAACCAGTTTTCCTAAAGGCTCTTTGTAGGCACGTAATTTATTTCCAAACTGACGAACAATTTCACCACGTTGCGGTGCTGGCATAATTCTCCAATCTTTATAGGCATCTTGACCCGCAGCTACAATGGCTTCGTAGTCTTCTTTAGTAGTTGCAGCTACCTTACCAATTAACTTTCCATCTACCGGAGAGTACGATTCGATTAAGTCTGTAGTACTACCCAACCAAGCATTTCCGGTTGAGCTACCTTTGTTTGTTTCTGCAAGACCTAATGCTTTTAGGGCTTCTTGTATTCCAAATTGATCCATTTTGTATTGTATTAAAATTATGCTGTAAAATTACAAAAATGCACTTAATTAAAAAGGTTTAAAATGTCGTTTCCATTGGCTAAAACCAACAGGCTTAGCAGGATTATAAACCCGAACATTTGAGCGTACTCTAAAAATTTATCTGAGCGAGTTTTGCCTGTAATTAGTTCCCAGAGTAGGAACATGACATGCCCACCATCTAAAGCCGGTATAGGTAAAATATTCATAAAGGCTAAAACGATCGAAAGGAAAGCAGTAAAGTTCCAAAAGTGGTACCAGTCCCAAACGGGTTTAAATTGTTTTCCCATGGTAATAAAACCACCCAAACCTTTCCAGGCCCCTGTTTCTGGATTTAAAATGAGTTTGAATTGCTGTACATAAGAATCCAGCTTGTCAATAGCCATAGCAGTACCTGCCGGGAAAGACTCGAAAAAGCCGTACTCTTTTTTGTCGTAGGTAATCAGTTCGTTTGGTTGAACAAAGTAAACACCCATTTTACCAGAACTTCCTAAGATGAAATTAAAATTCAAGGTATCCAGTCCTCTTAAAACAGAAAGGGTAACTTTTTGATCAATTAGGCTAGGTAGCCTCTTAACATAATCAGTAAAATACAAAGCCTCTTCACCATTTAGGGCAATTAATTGATCGCCTACTTTTACACCAGCAGCTTCTGCTACTGAGCCATCGTCAAAGTCTTTTGCAAAGTATGGAAAAGCAACGCCAATAAAACCAGTTTCGCTTTTCGTTTCTATAAACTGCGCCACAATGTCTTTCGGTATGGCAATATTGGTTTTTACGCCTCTTCGTTCTACCAGAACATTTTCTGCTCCAGAGATTAAAATAGCTTCGGGTAGATCTGCAAAGTTCTCGAAGTAAACGCCGTCTACAGTTAAAATTTTATCTCCGTTTTGGAAGCCCATTTCTTTGGCAAATTCCGAGCATTCAATACCGTATTTTACATTTTCGGTTTTCAATACCTGTCCGCCCCAAGTAAACAAAATCATGGCGTAAATACCCATGGCTAAAAACAGATTTACAGTTACCCCACCCAACATAATAATTAGGCGTTGCCATGCCGGTTTTGAGCGAAATTCCCAGGGCTGAGGTTCCGCACTTAGTTGCTCGGTATCCATAGACTCGTCTATCATACCAGAGATTTTTACATAGCCTCCTAAGGGCAACCAGCCAATTCCGTATTCGGTACCGCCAATTTTTTTCTTGAAAAGAGAAAAGTACGGATCAAAGAATAAGTAGAATTTCTCTACACGTGTTTTGAACAATTTAGCAGGAATAAAGTGTCCCAATTCGTGCAATACGATTAAAAAGGAAAGGCTCAAGAAAAATTGAGCCGCTTTGATTAAAGTTTCAGTCATTGTATTTTATGTTGTCTGTTGTTATTTTGCGCGCTTCGGCATCCGAAGCGATAAAATCGTTGAGTGTTGGATTGGCCACAAAAGTACTCTTTTGTAAAGTATGCTCAATAAGGTCTGACATTTGTAAAAACCCAACTTTATCTTTCAAAAAAGCATCTACAACCACTTCGTTGGCCGCATTTAAAATACAGGCTGCATTTCCGCCCTTATTCATAGCATCAAAAGCCAATTGAAGGTTTCTAAATGTTTTAAGATCTGGTTGCTCAAAGGTTAAATTTGGGTAATCCATAAAATTGAATCGTTCAAATTTATTGGGCAATCTATCGGGGTACGCCATGGCGTATTGTATCGGTAGTTTCATATCGGGCAAACCCAATTGTGCTTTCATCGATCCGTCTTGAAATTGCACCAAGGAATGCACTATAGATTGTGGGTGTACAATGACTTCAATTTGTTCGGGTTTTAAACCAAACAACCACTTGGCTTCAATAACCTCCAAGCCCTTGTTCATCATACTGGCCGAGTCGATGGTAATTTTAGCGCCCATTTCCCAATTTGGGTGTTTTAAAGCCTGTGCTTTGGTCACTATTTCTAGTTGCTTGCGGTTCATTCCTCTAAAAGGACCTCCCGAAGCGGTTAACACAATTTTTTCTATTGGGTTGTGGAACTCGCCCGTTAAACATTGGAATATTGCAGAATGCTCAGAGTCTACTGGAAAGATGTTAACGCCTTTTTCTTTGGCTCTTTGGGTAACCAATTCGCCCGCTACCACCAAGGTTTCTTTGTTGGCTAAAGCGATGTTTTTACCGGCATCTATAGCCGCTAAGGTTGGTATTAAGCCCGCATAGCCTACCAAAGCGGTAAGAACGAGGTCTACGGTTTCCATTTGCACTACCTGAGAAAGTGCTTCTGCTCCAGCATAAACTTTTATAGGATGCGCATCTAGTGCAGTACATACCTTATTGTACAAAGTTTCTTCGCCAATGACTACAACGTTGGGTTTGTGCACAATGGCTTGTTCGATTAATAAATCGGCATTGCGGTGCGCGGTTAAAACCTCAACTTCAAAACGGTCTTTTTGCTCCAGAACTACTTCCAAAGCTTGCGTTCCAATGGAACCTGTAGACCCTAATATGGCTAAGCGTTTTTTTGTCATAAGGGCAAAGATACTTTTTTAGTTGATTGTGAATTAAATTGTCGCTTGGATTCTTGTAAAATGTAATTTTTTTTGAAGGATTATACCCAATCTTTAGGATTCATAAGTACTTCAATTAATTTGGCCTCGTCACTTCCTTTTTCGGTTTTAAAATCGTAATCCCATCGCACGGTAGCTGGAAGGCTCATGAGAATAGACTCTGTTCGGCCTTTGGTTTTAATGCCAAAGTGTGTTCCTCTATCGTGCAGTAAATTAAACTCTACGTAACGGCCCCGTCTAATTTCTTGCCAGTATTTTTGTTCTTTGGTGTACGTTTCGGTCTTGTGTTTTTCCACCAGCGGAAGGTAAGCCTCTTCAAAACACTTTCCTGCATCCAATTGGAAGGCTAAAAGGGCTTCCCAAGTCATGCGATCGTCTTGTTGCATGTAATCGTAAAATATACCGCCTATTCCTCGGGTTTCATCTCGGTGCGAATTAAAGAAATAAGCGTCGCAGGCTTTTTTAAATTTCGGATAGTAAGAACTGTTGTGTTGGTCGCACATGTTTTTTATTGTATTATGAAAGTGCTGTGCATCTTCTTCTACCAAATAATAGGGGGTAAGGTCAGTTCCTCCACCAAACCATCTTTTTATAATTTCGCCCGCAGCGTTGTACATTTCAAAATAGCGCCAGTTGGCATGTACGGTAGGTATTTTTGGGCTCGTTGGATGAATAACCAAGGAAAGCCCACAAGCGTAAAAACGCGCTTCGTTTACGCCAAATTTTTCTTTAAATACGTCGGGCAATTCTCCGTGAACCGTAGAGGTGTTTACACCGCCTTTTTCAAATACATTTCCATGGGTAATGATACGAGTTTTACCACCTCCACCACCAGGTCGTTCCCAGGAATCTTCTACAAACTTTGCTTTTCCATCTGCTTTTTCTAAAGCAGAGCAAATGCGGTTTTGCAACTCGAATATATGTTTTGTAAAAGCCTCCTTTATGTTCATTTAGCTGTAGTTTTTTACAGCGTTAATAAACGCTCTGGCATGGTCAACGGGTACGTCGGGTAAAATTCCATGTCCTAGGTTAACAATGTAACGGTCTTTGCCAAAACGGTCTATCATTTCTTTGGTCCATTGTTCTATTTTTGGAATTGGGGCGTAGAGTCTAGAAGGATCAAAGTTACCTTGTATGGTTACATCGTGTCCTAAAACTTTACGTGCCATTTCTGGCGTAACAGCCCAGTCTATACCAATACCATTAGCTCCAGTAGCTTTTAATTCTTCTAAAGCGTACCAAGACCCTTTGGCAAACAAAATGTTGGGAACCGTACAAGCGGCAACAATTTGTTTTAAATAGGGGTAAGAGAACTCCATAAAATCATCTGGGCTTAATAAGCCTGCCCAAGAGTCGAATAATTGGAAGGCTTGCGCACCAGCATAAATTTGCGCTTTCATGTAAGCTATGGTGGTGTCGGTAATTTTTTGAAGTAATAATTTGGCGGCTTCTGGCTGTTCAAAGCAGAAACGTTTGGCCTCAGAAAAATCTTTCGATCCTTTTCCTTGAACCATGTAACAAAGTAAGGTCCAGGGAGCTCCTGCAAATCCAATTAAGGGAACCTCTCCTTTCAAATCCATTCGGGTTTGTTTAATCCCTTCCATTACATAACCAAGCGTAGTATTTACATCTGGCACTACAATGGCTTCTGCATCTGCCAATGTTTTTACGGTTTTGGGTAAGCGAGGGCCAACGCCAGGCACCATATCTACGTGGTAGCCCATGGCCATTGGAACCACAAGAATGTCGCAAAATAAAATGGCAGCATCGGTTCCCACTTGCCAAATCGGCATGGTGGTAATTTCAGAAACCAAATGTGGTGTTTCACACCTTTCGAAAAACGTATATTTTTCTCTTAATACTCTGTAGTCTGGTAAAAATCGTCCAGCCTGACGCATCATCCATACAGGTGGTCTTTCAACAATCTCGCCTTTTAAGGCTCTTAGTAGCAGGTCGTTTTTTAATTTTGGAAACTCCATGTGCTGTTTTTTTAGGATGTGTATTTTTTGAGCATCGCTTCAAAAGTAGCTTCTGCTGCAGTATTAATTTTTTTTACGCCCTTATTTTTTAGGGCTTCTGCTGTTGTTTCTCCAATGCTGTAATAGTTTATTTCAGAATGAAATTCGTTTTTCATGGCAAAAGACTCAACTGCTGAGGGGCTCATAAAAAAGAGGGCATCTCCTTTATGGATTTGTAGGCTCTTTGGACTTAAAATTGTTTGGTAAACAACGATTTCTGTGAGCTCAATATTGTTTTGAGCTAAATATTCTGGTAATTCGTTTCTACGCATATTTCCACAAAAAAATACGACCGATTGCACGCCATCTTCTGTGATTTTTTTTGCCAAACTAAGTGCGGTTTCATTGGCGCCTAATTTTGCTTCAAACCCTTTTTCCATGAGCGCTTTCGCCGTTTGATTTCCGGAAGCATATACAGGTCCCGAGAAGGAGGTTTTAGGCAGGTTTTTCACTGCATTTTGTGAAGTAAATACCCAAGAACTTGCAGAAGGGATACGTTCAGGAAAATGATTGAATTTGAGGGTACTCAGTGGAATTTCTTTTACGCTAAGTCCAAAATTTTGAACACAGACTCTTTGTCGCTCATTTAGCGATTTGGTAATCCATATTTGTCCATTTTGTTGCATTTAGTGTAAACGCTTTTCTTTGGGTAATTTATCAATAATGTCTTTAGCTCCTCTACTAAGGGCATATTTGGCAGCTTCAATGCCCAAGTTATGCGCCAACAATGCATCTTTTTCTAACTTCACTTCTATTTTAAGCTCTGCATCAGGATCCATAACAATGGCATCTAGTTTAAGGATTCCATCTTCAATTTTTGCATAAGCGCCTATAGGTGCAGAGCATCCGCCATTTAATTGGTTTAAGAAATCTCTTTCTATTTGAGTGCACAAAGCCGTTTCAGTGTGATGAAATCCTTGGCATGTTTTTGCTGTTTCGGCATCATTTTCTCTACAAACAACGGCTACCGCACCTTGTGCTGGCGCAGGAATCATCCAGTCTAAAACCAATGCTATTTCATGGTCTAGTTCTAAGCGTTGTAGCCCTGCAGCCGCAAATATAGCGCCGTCCCAGTTGCTTTCTCTTAATTTTTTAATGCGAGTTTGCACGTTTCCACGGATGTCGCATGTTTGGTGTTTTTGGTAACGATCCAGCCACTGCGATTTTCGTCTGTTGGAACTTGTAGCAATTAAACCAGCGTAGTCTTCAACGTCTAAAAAATCGGTATTTTTTCGCACCACCAAAACATCATAAGGGTTTGCGCGTTCCATAACAGAACACAGCTGTATGCCTTCTGGCAAATCTGTAGGTATGTCTTTGTGAGAATGAACGGCTATGTCTATTTCTCCTGCGACAAGAGCATCATCTAAAGCTTTGGTAAATACGCCTTTTCCGCCCATAAGTGGGAGCGGTGTATCGAGAACCTTATCGCCTTCAGATTCAATTAACACCAATTTAGAGGCCTGTCCCAGTAACTGGAGTTCCTCTTGTACTTTATGGGCTTGCCATAATGCGAGCTTGCTTTTTCTGGTTCCTATGCGAATCATGGCTTCAATTTAAACATTTCTTCGACCATTTTAACTACATCGTCGGATTGACGGTATTTTAATTTGATGAATTCTGTAGCTTGATTGGCTATTTTATTGACCACACTGCTTGCTAATTTTTCTGCTTTATCTAATTCTTCTGGAGACAAACGAAATTTTTGCTGTTCCAGTTCGTCTGCTGTAAACGAATGAAGTTTGTCACGCAAAGATTGGATGGTTGGCGATAATTCGCGCATTAAAACCCAATCGTAAAACTCGTTTTTGTGTAGATTGATAATGGTACGTGCTTTGGGGATGTTTTTGCGTCGTCTAGCTAATGTTTCATCTTGTATGTTATTGAGCTGATCCATGTCTATGAGCTCTAATTCTTTTAGAGCATCCACGCTTGTATCTATATTTCTTGGAACCGATAAATCGATTAAAAGCATTTTTTTGTTTGTATTTTTAAAATGTTCTGGTCTAACTGTTGGTTCAGGTGCGCCAGTTGCTACAATAAAAATATCGGTTGTTTTTAGTTCTTCTTCTAAGTTTTCAATAGCGGCTACACGCACTCCTATCGTTTTAGCAAGCGCTTCTGCTTTGGCGCGCGTTCTATTCACCAAAACCATTTCTTTGTAGTTGTGTTTCTGAAGATTTTTAACAGTAGTCTCTCCAATTTCTCCTGTTCCAAAAAGCACGATCTTTTTTTCGGTAAGGCTTTTAAAACGTTCTTTGATAAACAATACAGCTCCATGCGCAACAGAAGCAGGCCCTTCGTTTATTTCTGTGTGTGTACGTACATCTTTATAGGCTTGCAGTACATATTGCATTAAGCGATGCGAGTAGCCATTTAACATGTCATTTTGATTGGCGTATTTAGTGGCTTCTTTAATTTGGTTTACAATTTGTAAATCGCCTAACATCATAGAGTCCAACCCACAACACAGTTCGAAAAGTTGATGAACTGCTTCGTCTTCTGTTGTTGTAAAATGATATTTTTCAAACTCTTCTGCTGAGGCTTTGGTGTGTTTTACAAAAAGTTCTTTTAAAATATAAGCGTTGTGGTGGTAGGCAAAAAACTGAGCTCTGTTACAAGTTGACACCACAAAAAGGCTTTTGACACCCAGTAGTTTTGCCTCTTCTAAAATAGCGTCAATAGCATCTGCAGAAAAGTTAAATTTTCCACGTATGTCTATTGGAGTTTTCCAGTGAGAAATCCCTAGGCTTATGAATTTTTGTTTGTGATCGCTCAAAATCCTTAGAATTGATTTTTGCAAAAATACGAGCCTTTTCTCAATTATGAGATACAATTGCCTAAGACTTTTGTGTGCCGGCAATTAATACTAAGCATCTAGTGCTGCTACACACTATTTATCTTGTTTAAATTGGGTACATTTGCGTCAAATTAGTTGGGTAAAAAAGGACTAGAAAAAATGAGAATATTAGTTACACTGTTCATTACTATAGGAAGTAGTTTTTCCATGATCGCTCAAGAAGTAAATTCTAACCAAAACAAGCAAGGCGATTTTTTTGTTTATTGGGGTTGGAATAGAAGTGCTTACACGAATTCAGACATTCGTTTTTACGGCGATAACTACGACTTTACGATTGATAATGCGGTTGCTCGAGATAGACAAACTCCTTTTAGCGCTTACGATTACTTTAATCCGACCCGAATTACGATTCCTCAGTTTAACGCTCGAGTTGGTTATTTTGTTACAGACAGGTATAGTATTTCCATAGGGTCAGACCATATGAAATATGTTGTAGACTCTAACCAAGTTGTTAACATGACCGGTTACATCGAAAGAACGGGTACCGATTATGATGGTGTTTATTCCGATACATCAGTCGTTTTAGCAACTGATTTAGTTCGTTTGGAACACACTGATGGGTTGAATTATATCAATGTAGAACTCCGGAGAGTTGACGATCTAAAATTTTACAATAAAGTTTCCTTACATCTTATTGAAGGTATAGGCGCTGGAATTATGATCCCTAAAACCAATGCAACTTTATTGAACAATGAACGACATGACGATTTTCATGTCTCCGGCTACGGATTAAATGCGATGTTGGGTTTGCAGGTAAATATTGGAAAGCACTTTTTTATCTTATCTGAGTTTAAGGGTGGCTTTATTAACCTGTCAAATATTAGAACTACAGTAAACACTGCAGACAGAGGAAGTCAGCATTTTTTCTTTGTACAATCGAACATCGTTTTTGGGTTTCGAATGAATTTAACAAACCGCTAAAGCCTCTTTTTTACAAGTTCTGTTACTTAATTACTTGGATTCTTTTGCTTTTTCTATTCCCGTTGCAAGTCATTTGGTAGAGGTAGGTTCCTGCGGAAAAATCATTTAATTCAAGGGTAAATTTATGGTATCCTCTTTCAAAATTTCCTGAAGAAATTTCTTGTATTTTAGTTCCTACAATGTCAAAAAGTTCTAACCTTAGATGGCTATCTTCATTCAAAAAAACACGAATAAGCGTTTGGTTTTTTGCTGGGTTTGGAATGGCATCAAAAAGGTTGAGCGTTTCTATAGCTTCAGACAAATTTGCAGCTTGTCCAACAACAAGTTCATTCTGGGTGAACCTATTTGGTTTAGGCTGAATAATTTCGAGTATTTTAAGCTCACGATCAGCTGCGGACCAAAGTTTGTAGGTTATGTTCTCCATAGGATACAAGCCTTCTTTTTCGTTTGTTAGATCGTCGTCTCCCCATATACAAAGTACTGTGTTAGGTAACGTAATTTTTACGGCACCAACTAAAGTACCTTGCATATCGTAAGCATACAATTCATCTTGCTCTGTAACTTTTGTATTCCAGGAGGATTCTGGAAGAACTAAATGCATGTTTGATCCCGAATTTAGTTC
>Ga0102816_1000253_pt1 | contig 24289 bp, 16 predicted proteins | sample ColrivemetaGS545_FD_84509 | JGI IMG/M metagenome (GOLD analysis project Ga0102816, IMG submission 84509) | Estuarine microbial communities from the Columbia River estuary - Flood tide non-ETM metaG S.545 | ecosystem: Environmental > Aquatic > Marine > Intertidal zone > Estuary | place: USA...
AACAGCAGTTATCGGACGAACAGCGAATGGTCCGTGATTCGACCCGCCAATATGCCCAAGAGCATTTGCAACCAAAGGTACGAGCCGCATTCCAACAAGAAACCAGCGATCCGGGTACCTTTCGTCAGATGGGTGAGATGGGTCTGCTCGGCTTAACCATTGAGGGGTATGGATGCGCAGGGATGGACTACATCAGCTATGGTCTGGTGGCGCGAGAAATTGAACGGGTCGACTCCGGTTATCGCTCTATGATGAGTGTGCAGTCTTCTCTGGTAATGTATCCAATCTATGCCTTCGGCAGTGAATCTCAACGTGAAAAGTATTTGCCGAAGCTGGCAAGCGGTGAATTTATCGGTAGTTTTGGGCTAACTGAACCAGACTATGGTTCGGATCCCGGCGGTATGGTCAGCCGAGCCCGGAGCACTGATGGCGGCTATCTGTTGAATGGGACTAAGACTTGGATCTCCAACAGCCCCTTTGCCGATGTATTTGTCGTTTGGGCGAAAACCGATGATGAGCAGATTCGTGGCTTTATTCTTGAGAAGGGTATGCCCGGATTGAGCGCACCTAAGATTGAGGGCAAGCTTTCGCTACGTGTGTCGACCACTGGCCAAATTGTAATGCAGGATGTGTTTGTTGCTGAAGAGCAGTTGCTGCCCAATGTAAAAGGATTAAAAGGGCCGTTTAGCTGTCTCAATAATGCCCGTTACGGTATTGCCTGGGGTTCACTGGGCGCTGCCGAAGCCTGCTGGCATTCAGCGCGAACCTACACTATGGAGCGCAAGCAATTCAATCGACCGCTGGCAGCGACCCAGTTGATTCAGCTTAAGCTGGCTGATATGCAAACTGATATCAGCCTTGGCCTTCAGGGTTGTCTGCGTGCCGGACAGTTGATGGATGACAGCAATATATCTCCGGAACTAATCTCATTAATTAAGCGTAACTCCTGCAGCAAGGCTCTGAATATAGCCCGCAAGGCACGAGATATGCTCGGTGGCAATGGCATCTCGGATGAATACCCAGTGATGCGCCATATGATGAATCTAGAGACTGTGAATACCTATGAGGGCACCGAGGATATTCACGGCTTGATACTGGGCCGCGGACAGACGGGGATAGCGGCATTTTGATTGAATTTTTGGTGGGCTTTTAAACCTTAGCTACCATTGATAAACAATAATAAAAAAGAGAGCGTTATATGAAGGGCAAAAAAGCGATACAAGTCAGTCAGATAGTGGTGGGGTTGCAGATGCTTTTTGTTGCCGCGTTTATCCTTGTGGCGCTGTTTTATTATTCGTTCTTTAGCTCGGCTTCTAATTCGGCTTCTAATTCGACTTCTAACGCGTCTTTTAGCGAAGTAGAACAATACGATGTGGTGATTGCCAATGGTCGTGTTGTAGATCCAGAAACCCATCTCGATGCCCGCAAACATATAGGTATTCGCGACGGCACTATAGTCGCTATCTCTGAACAACCATTAAAGAGTGAAATAACTATAGATGCGACTGACCTAGTGGTTGCCCCCGGTTTTATCGATGTTCACAGCCACAGCCCCACGATTCTCGGCCAGCACTTTAATGTTTTGGATGGCGTCACCACACAGCTGGATCTCGAGGCTGGATCCTATCCTGTGAGTTTTTACGGTGAACATCTTCGCGCCGGTGCGGCGATTAATTATGGTTCCTCAGTGGGTCATTTTGCCGTGCGCATCAAAGTCCTCGAAGGCATAGACCAGCCTTATATTTTTGCTGGCGACAAGACCGTTGTAATGGGCAGCCCGGCCTGGATGCAAGAGGCGACTCCAGAACAAATTGAACAGATGCGCCTGCTGCTGCATAAGGGGCTGGATGAGGGCGGTCTGGGCATAGGCGTGCTCTTGGACTATATGACCGAAGCTGTTTCAGATGCCGAACTGGCAATGTTATTCGATGTGGCTGGCGCCCGAGAAGTGCCAATCTATGTCCATGTGCGCCGCGGTTATACCGGCGATCCGGCGGGCCTTATCGAAGTCATCGAGCTGGCCAAGAGTACCCAGGCGGCACTATTTGTCTGTCATATTAGCCACAATGCCATGGGCCGTATTGGCGACTGGCTGACCATGATCGACGAGGCTAATCAGGCTGGTGCCAATATCACCACCGAGACATTATCCTACGCCGCTGGTGGCACCAGCATTGGCGCCGATGTTTTTCGACGTCGTGACTGGCAGGCGATTTTTGATATCAGCTATGAAGATGTGCAGTGGGTCGCTACTGGTGAATGGCTGACTAAAGAGAGCTGGGAGAAATATTCCCAGGAGCAGCCCGCCGGCGCGGTCAATCATCATTATGTAAAAGAACAGTGGGTCGAGACTGCACTGCAGTGGCCGCGGATGATGGTCTCCACAGACGCACTGCCAGCAGTGGATACGCGTATTCCAACCAACCCCAATATAGCCGGTACTTTTGCGCGGCTGTTGGGACATTATGTGCGCGATCAAAACGTTATCGGTCTCCATGAAGCACTGGCCAAGGTAAGTCTTTATCAGGCTCAGTGGATGGAGCAGGCCGCACCGCTGTTTAAGCGCAAAGGTCGCATTCAAATGGGTGCCGATGCGGATATTGTTATCTTCGATGCAAAAACAATTTCTGCCAATGCTGACTACGGCGACCCCTATCAGCCGTCCACCGGTATTGAGTATGTCTTAGTTGCGGGTCAGCAGGTCGTGAAAAATGGCGTCCACCTAGAGCAGGTTTACGCGGGCAAGAAATTACTCAATAACTAAACTCCTTTATCGCTGCGCAGATGTTTTGCATCGCGGAAGAATGATGTAGGCTACTTGGCGAGTTTAATTGGCCAGCTTGCTGCACACCTAGGCCTACCAACCCGAAAGCAATAACAATAACAATAACGAGAGCAATAATATGTCTGACCGAATTCCCAGAGACAGTGATAATGATTACAGTGAAGTGATGGCCAAAACCCGTCGCGATTTTGCCGCGGACAAAACCTCCTCCAAATTGGACCATATTGGTCACTACTCAGTTGATCCAGCCACTACTGCTGGCAATATCGAAAACTTTATCGGTGTTGCCCAGGTGCCTCTGGGCCTGATTGGACCGCTGCGGGTAAACGGTGAGCACGCCTCTGGTGACTTCTATGTGCCTATGGCCACCAGCGAAGGCACCTTGATTGCCAGCTATAACAGGGGTGCGCGATTGTTGCGTGACTCCGGTGGGGTAAAGGTCACTGTTGTCGATGACGCCATGCAGCGCGCACCAGTGTTTGTTTTTAATGACGCCCGAGAGGCCCGTGATTTTGGTCTCTGGGTTGAGCAGAACGTCAGGGAAATTGCCGCCCAAGCCGAGACTACAACCTCATCTGGAAAGCTGCGCAACATCGAGCAATACGCCGCAGCGCGTATGCGCTATCTGCGTTTTAACTTTACCACCGGCGATGCTGCGGGCCAAAATATGGTTGGCAAGGCAACTTTTATCGCCTGTGAATGGATTATGAAAACCTATCCTGGCATCCAGCGTTATATGCTTTCTGGTGCTATGGACACGGATAAAAAGCATTCTCAAATCAATACATTACACAGTCGTGGCAAACGCGTTGTTGCAGAAGTACTGATTCCCGGTGAGCTGTTAGAGAAGACTATGGGAGTTACCGCAGAGGTATTGTTTAAGGCGCGACAGATCAATCAGGTGGGCAGCTTTATGGCAGGTTCGTCTAGTACCGGAGCTCATGCTGCCAATGGTATAGCTGCGGTGTTTATCGCCACAGGTCAGGACGCCGCCAATGTGGCCGAGTCCTCCTCATCAATTATTTTTGCGGATGTTGATAAAGCCGGAAATTATTATTTATCCATTACTCTACCTTCATTGATTGTCGCCACCTATGGCGGCGGGACCGGTCTGCCAACTCAGCAAGAATGCCTCGATATGCTCGGCTGTAATGGCGCGGGGAAAGTGCACAAGCTGGCTGAGATTATCGGTGCCACGGTACTTGCAGGAGAAGTCTCACTAATGAGTGCGGTGCTCGCAGGTGATTGGGTTACCAGTCACGATGCTCTTGGTCGTAATCGTTAATGGCCGCTTAGATAGTATCTTGCCTAGGCTGTTTTCACATAGCTATCATTGCTCTGTCGGGATGACAGAGTGGTATTAGGTTACTTTTGTCATCCTGAGCTAAGCCGAATGATCTCTTGCAGACTAGTTGAGATACCTCGTTACTTTGTTCTATCGGGGTGTCTGTTTTTGTAATGAGAAACTAACTGGCTGGTTACAAAGCTATCCCGCCGCAGATTAAGCCGGCGGGATATTGATACTACTTCGAATACCGGTTTTCCCAGCAAAGCAGCCTAAGATGCAATAGCTATAGCGTCAGCGCTCTCACTATAAAACTGCTCTTCAAGCCTATCCCCTTCAGCAAGCAAATATTCAAAGGACGACAATGAAGCTTTCGATCCTTCACCCATAGAAATAATAATTTGCTTGTAGGGCACAGTTGTCACATCGCCACAGGCATAAATACCGGCTTCCGATGTTTGGCATTTCTCGTTAATCACAATCTCACCAAAGCGGGTTTTCTCAACCAGGTCACCTAAAAAGCCACTGTTGGGTATCAGGCCAATCTGCACAAAAATGCCATCCAACTTAAGGCTGTGTTCGGTATCCGTAGCGCGATCAATATATTCAATCGCTGAGACCTTACCATTGGTGGCACTGATCTCTTTGGTGGCAACATTTTTATGAATGGTAATGTTGGGTTTGGCCACGGCTTTATCAATCAGGATTTGGTCGGCTTTAAGGTCCGGCATAAATTCAAACACATTGACCGATTTAACCATGCCAGCCAAGTCCAATGCAGCTTCGATTCCTGAGTTGCCGCCGCCAATTACCGCCACGTCTTTGCCTTTAAAGAAAGGGCCATCACAGTGAGGGCAGTAGGCTACGCCATTGCCGACATTCTCTTTCTCACCAGGTATACCGAGCTCACGCCAGTTGGCACCAGTGGCAATAATCACTGTTTTGGTGAAGATTTTTTCACCGGAAGAGAGCGTGACTGATTTGATATCGCCGCCCTCAACCTCGGTGACTTTAAGATATTCTTTAAAGGTAATCTCATACTCATTCATATGTGACTGCAGGGCGCCGGATAATTCTGGTCCGGTGGTTTTGGACACTGAGATAAAGTTCTCAATACCCATGGTATCTTTTAGCTGGCCACCAATACGGTCGGCGATCAAAGTCACTTTTAAGCCTTTACGAGCGCTGTAAATCGCCGCACTAGCACCTGCAGGGCCGCCGCCAATAATAGTGACATCTTGCAGGGGCAGGGCTGGCTGATCGCTGCTGTCCTGAGCCGCTGGTGGCGCTCGCTGTATCAGCTTGTCGATAAGCTGTGCTGTATCTACTTTGCCGTTGGCGAACAGCTCGCCATTCAAATAGACACTGGGGACGCCTTGAATATCTCGCTCTTTAATCAGCGCTTGGTAATGACCTCCATCGATCATCTCGGTGCTGATATTAGGGTTCAGCAGAGCAAATTGATTTAGCGACTGCACAACATCTGGGCAGTTGTGGCAGCTGAGACTAATAAACACTTCAAAGTGCAAATCTTCCTCGACGCCAGCAATAATATTTTTAACGCTGTCATCGAGCTTTAATGGGGTGCCAGAGGCATGCAATATGGCCAGTATTAACGAGTTGAACTCATGGCCGCTGGGTATTCCTGAAAAACGAATTCCGGTATCTACACCATCAGCTTGCATCAGAAAGCTGATTGGACTGCGCAGTAGGCCATCCATATCGCGTTCTTCAAGTTGAATATGCTCACTCTGCTTTGAGATATCCGTTAAAAAGGCCACTAGTTCAGCGCGTTTGCTGTGCTCACCCGTTTGCAACACAAAGGTCACAGTTTTTTGCATATTCGCGGTGTAGCCGGCAACGGCTTTTAATATCTCGTTGGTTAACATGGTTGTGTTCCTCTGGGTAACAATGCGGGTGGCAATTAATCCGGAAAGCGATCAATTCGGGTAGCAATCAATACGCGAGAAATCAATACGCGAGCAATTAACACCTTTAACAATTGAGGTCAAAAATGGGGCCTTGATTTAGTCTCAAGGCCCCACTTGCTTGCCATTTGAACTGCTAATGGACTTGTGCAGTAAAACGCTCTTGCAACTGCTTAACCAAGCTAATAGCTTAGATCTTGCCAACCAGATCTAAAGATGGCGCCAGTGTGGCTTCGCCTTCTTTCCAAGCAGCTGGGCATACTTCACCTGGGTGAGCGGCAACATACTGGGCGGCTTTAACTTTGCGCAGCAGGTCTTCCGCGTCACGGCCAATACCCTCAGCAGTGATTTCCATTGCCTGGATAATGCCGTCTGGATCAACGACAAAGGTACCGCGATCAGCAAGGCCTTGACCTTCACGCATAACGTCAAAGTTGCGGCAAATCTCACCAGTTGGATCGCCAATCATGGTGTATTGGATTTTGCCTATAGTCTCTGAAGAGTCGTGCCATGCTTTGTGCGTGAAGTGAGTATCAGTAGATACTGAGTACACTTCGACACCGCGTGACTGCAATTCCGCATAGTGATCAGCAACATCGCCAAGCTCAGTTGGGCAGACGAAGGTAAAGTCGGCTGGGTAAAAGAAGAATATTGACCACTTGCCGGCAATATCTTTTTCTGACACTTCAATAAAGTCGCCTGCTTTAAAAGCAGATGCATTGAAGGGTTTAACTTGGGTGTTAATAAGTGCCATGGTGGGCTCCTTGTTGAGGTTGGTGTTATTGAGTTGGTGGCTCGTAAGTCTTTTTCAAGTACGAATGTTTAAACTCTATGTGAACTATAAGAGAATCTAGTTATTCGGTAAAGTTGATTGTGTGTATTGTTATGTTCTATTTAATAGATTATCTTTAACGCAGAATAAAACAATCGCTAAAGCATGGTCTATTCGGATGATATTTTCATGATCTCTACTAAACAACTTTCCTATGCCCTCGCAGTAGAGCGCACTTTACACTTCAAAAAAGCCGCTGCCGATTGCAATATTAGCCAGTCGGCACTGAGCACTGCATTGAGTGAGCTGGAGCGACAGCTGGGTTTACAAATATTTGAGCGGGACAATAAAAAGGTGTTGGTGACGCCCACTGGACGCGAAATACTGGATAGGGCGCGGAGCATCATATCTCAGGTCAATGAGTTGCAGCAGCTGGCTGACAATCAGCAGCTGCCCCTGAGCTTTCCCATTACTGTGGGTGTGATTCCGACAATTGCACCCTACCTATTACCGAAACTTTTGCCTCTGTTAAATAAGCTCTATTCGGGCGCGCAGCTAACCATTGTTGAAGAGCAGTCACATGTGTTGGTAGATATGGTTAAGCGCGGCGAGATCGATACCGCTGTGCTGGCGATGCCGTTTCCTTGCGAAGGGTTGCTGAGTTTAGAGTTTTGGCAGGAAGATTTTTACTGGATCGCGCTCAAAGGTGAAAAGCACACCAATCAAACGGAAATCACCAGTAATGAGCTAATCGATAGCCGCCTGATGCTGCTCAGTGAAGGGCACTGTCTTAAAGATCATATACTAGCCGCCTGTAACTTTCCCGAGCAGACAGCCAATCATGGCTTTGGGGCCACCAGCTTACATACCTTAGTGCAGATGGTGTTGGGCAACTTGGGGACCACCCTGATCCCAGAGATGGCCCTTGAGCAGCTTACCCGCCAAAGCGATCAGCTCACTGCAGTGCATCTCAATGAACCCAGTCCGCACCGCAGTCTATCGTTTATTATTCGACCTAATTACACCCGTATTGCCTGTGTTGAGGCGTTGATTAAGGTTTGTAAGCAGGCGCTTTGACCGAGCTAGAGTTTGTCTTGGGCATAATGTCTGAGGTTCGCAGCCACTAAACCTCGGGTTGGGATTGGCGTTTTTGAAACGCTGTCAGGCATTAGTGATAACAGCTTTAATTAAGCTGGCAGGTCAACCATATGCAGGCCATGACGTTAATCCGCTATTAAAAAAACAATGGTTACTCATCATAGCAAGGATAATTCATGTCAAAGTCCGGTCAGTTAAGCGTATTTCTGTTGCCACTTTTGTTACTCGGTTGTGGTGGAGGAGGTGGAGGCAGTATTTCCGGGGGGCAAATAACCGACTCTGCCCCTATTGTTGAGAATGACAGCAGTAATAATTCTAACAATGGCTCAACCTCAGATCAGCCGAATATCCTATTGATTATTGCCGATGATCAGGGTCTCGATGCCTCTGCACAATATGCCCTTAGCGCGGATCTTCCCGTTACTCCAACGCTTAATCAGCTGGCGTCTCAGGGTATTGTTTTTGATAATGCCTGGGCAACACCGGCCTGTACCACAACACGCAGCACGATCATCACTGGCCAGTATGGTGTCACTTCTGGCGTACTTGATGTGGGCGATAAATTACCTGCTGATGCGCTGACCCTGCAACGATTCCTCGCCAGCGATGAAGATACCGACAATTACCAATCCGCTGTAATTGGCAAGTGGCACCTGAGCGGCACACCAGCGGATGCCAGTCATCCCGCGACTGTGGGTATTGATTACTTTGCCGGTAATTTGCGCGGGTCTATTAGCGATTACGCTGAATGGGATCTGACAATTAATGGGGAGACCAGCCTTTCGACCGAGTACCACAGTAGCGCCATAACCGATTTGGCAATTGACTGGATTGATGATCAGGCTCAGCCTTGGTTTCTGTGGCTCGCCTATGTGGCGCCCCACAGCCCTTTTCACCTGCCACCTGCTGCACTGCATACACAGACCCTCTCAGGCACTGAAGCGGATATTGAAGCCAACCCTCGGGCCTATTATCTGGCTGCCATCGAGGCTATGGATGCCGAGATTGGCCGCTTGCTGGGTACTATGACTGAGGCGGAGTTAAATAATACGATCATTCTCTATATTGGCGATAATGGCACTCCACGGCAGGTGGTGGATGACTCGGTCTACGGTAACGGTAGCAAGGGCAGCTTGACGGAAGGTGGACTACGGGTGCCAATGGTGGTGTCGGGGGCTGGCGTGTCGCGACAGAATGTACGCGAAAGCGCGCTGATTAATAGCACTGACTTTTTCGCCACCATCGCCAATTTGGCCGGGAACAGTGTAACTGCGGTAGAGGACAGTCAGAGCTTTAAAGGCTTGCTGAGTAACGTCGATGCTGATCAACGAGATTATGTCTACAGTGATTTTGAGGGTGACTCGGTGTCTGGCTGGGCAATCCGTGATCGTCAATACAAGTTGATTACCACCCTAGATGGTCAGCAACAACTCTACGATTTAGTCGATGATCCGCTTGAGACAAGCAATTTACTGGACGGCTCCAGCAACTACTCAAGCATTGTCGAAGGGCTAGCCTCTGTGGCTACAATGATTCGCGATACGGACAGGGGTGGAGATGGCGAGACAGTGACGATTGATATTACCGGAGAGATATTCACCCAACGCAGCGCTAACTGTGAAGACTATATTGCCAGCTACCAGTCGACCGCTATGGATGTTTTTCGCTCGGTGCTATTTTCCGGAAATCTAACAATTTCGGCCAGCGCAGGAAAATGTCAGCTGCAGTCAAACGGTGTGCCCAATCATGATTTTAATGATGGTCAGCAGAGTTTTCCAAATAATCTCAGTGAGCAAAACTATAACTATCAGGTTACTACTAGCCCTGTGTTTGCCACTTCCAGCACCGCACTGGAAATTGGCAGTGACAATGGACTTATGTTGAATGGTGTCAAAGTTGATCTGCTCGCCGCGGCCTGTTTTGCTGTTGGCGATGAAAAAACCGGTTGTGGCGATATGTCACAGCCATGGCGGTTTGATCCTATGTTCCCAGCTAATGGTTTTAGAGTCGACAGCCACAATGCTCATGTCCAGCCCAATGGCAGTTATCATTATCATGGTACGCCGAACGCGATGTTCGCCGCCGATACCGCCGTGGAGTCGCCACTGGTAGGCTTTGCTGCTGATGGTTTTCCAATCTTTGGAAGTTGGTTTGATGATAATGGCACAGTGCGAAAAGCCCTGCCCAGCTATAGAATCAAGAGCGGCACACGTCAGGCCGTATCCGGTTACGCCACGCCCAGTGGGGACTATGACGGTACCTACAGAGATGACTATGAATATATTGAGGATCTGGGTGACCTCGATGAATGTAATGGTATGCAGGTGAATGGCGTGTATGGGTATTTTATTACCGATGGTTATCCCTACATTATGGGCTGTCTGAAAGGGCAGATGGATCCGAGTTTTAATTAATCTATTACAGGGAGTCTAATGTCTGAGCGGGCAACACCTGGGGGTGTTTACACGCTTTATCCTTATACCTGTGGGGCTGATTGCCAAGGATGGCATGCCTACAGTTTTTGCAGGAGAAAAAAATCTGTTATTGACCAAACTCTGCCGTGGGCAGTGTTTTTGAACCCCGTAATGGTTCAAGTCCCGGTTGGGATTTAGTGCGCTTTTAGTGCGCTTAGAGAGGGAACTGCCGAAGTTTATCTTTAGTCTTATGGTGCCCAGGAGAGGACTTGAACCTCCACCCCCTTGCGAGGACTAGCACCTGAAGCTAGCGCGTCTACCAATTTCGCCACCTGGGCATAGCAATAAAACTTGTCTTACTCTTCGAGATGCAACCCTTGGGATATACCATCTCAATAGTGCCTTGCAGCACCCAATTCCGCTATGGCTGTGAACCTCTTCAAGCCAAAACCTGCAGGCGCTCACACAGCGGGCGCGAACTATAGTAACCGCGGAAGATTTTGTCAATTGCCTATCTGTAAATTAGTTATTTTGTGATCCAGTTTCTCCGCTGGTGGTGCGGGTTTTGCCAGTATTTACAGGTCACAGGTATTAGTCGTGGATGCTCTGAAGGGCTTGCCATAGACGGGTCGACAGGGACGATTAGTGGTGACATATTTCTGCAAACTTACAAGGAGTTAGACATGTTAAAAACAAGTAAAAAAATCCTTTTGATCGGCGCTTCCCTAATTGTTTTAGCGGGATCGGCACCTGCGATAGCAGCACCGGCTGAAAAAAACCAGATCGCCGGTTTCTGAACAGACTCAGCAGCAAGTCAATATCAATAGGGCTTCGGCGGTTGATATTGCTAAGTCGCTTAAAGGGGTGGGGCTGAAAACAGCAGAGGCAATCGTGGCTTATCGTGATGCTCATGGTGCTTTTAAAAGTCTCGAGTCGATTACCATGGTCAAAGGGGTTGGCAGCAAGACACTGAAGAAAAATTCTGCGCGTATTTTACTCAAATAATCAGACTAGTCATGTAGAATAATCCGGTCGCTCAGGCGGCCGGATTTTTTTATGGGATGAAAAAATGGGCACTGTAGTTAAAGGGCAGTTTTATCAATGAGTACTGATGCACTAATCACACTTGGCGTATTGCTAGTATTTCTGGGCATTATTATTCGTGGCCGCCTTGCTGTGGATTTTGCCTTGGCTGCTGCCATGGTGGCGCTGTTAGTGTTTGGGGTGTTGACACCCAATGAAGCCTTTTCTGGCTTTTCCAATCCAGCCCTGTTTATTATTGCTTGTTTCTATGTGGTTGCCTCGGCTCTAAAAGAGAGTGGTGCGCTGCACTGGTGGGTGATGCGCTGGCTCGGCAACAGCGGTTCGATCAAGGGGGCTATCCCGCGGATTATGGGGCCGGTGGCAGTCACTAGTTCGATGATCAGTAATACGCCGGTGGTGGCGATCTTTATTCCCTTGATTCAGGATTGGGCGCGACGCCACAATTTGTCTGTCTCTAAGCTGCTTATTCCCTTGAGTTATGCCTCTATTTTAGGAGGCACCTGCACATTGATTGGTACCAGCACGAATATTTTGGTTGTGGGTATGTTGCAGAGCACAACTGAAGCCAATAGTTTGAGTTTGTTTAGTCCGGCCCTGATTGGTATTCCCTTGGTGATCTTAGGTATTGTCTATTTTGTGCTTATCGGCCATCGCTTGCTTCCCGACCGCGGAGGCCTGGTAGAAAGCATGCCGGATACCCGTGAGTATGCGGTGAGCATGCGCGTGGAAGAGGGCGGCCCCTTGGCGGGCATGTCAATTGCCGATGCTGGCCTGCGTCATCTGCAGTTCAGTTTTCTATCTGAGATTCAGTCGAAGGGCCATATTATTCCAGCCGTAGGGCCGGAGGAGATTCTCAGTAGTAACGACATATTGATATTTGTTGGTCAGCCCGAAGGGGTTAGTGAGCTGCGCCAATTCCGCGGTCTGGTGCCGGCTGAAGGCGAAGTGTTAAAGCTCGACGTGCCCTATAGTTCAAGAGCATTGATTGAAGCTGTGATCTCTCCAGTCTCGAATATGGTTGGCAAGACAGTTAAGGCCTCTAGTTTCAGAACTATGTTTGGTGGCGTTATTCTCTCAGTGTCGCGCAATGGCGACAGGATCAATCAAAAGGTTGGCAGCATTGTGCTCCGAGCTGGTGATACTTTATTGCTGGAGGCGGCTCGCGGCTTTGTCCGTCGCCATCGCTACAGTCGCGATTTTTTACTGCTAAGCCGTATTGACGATGCCAGTATTCCAGATGTGAGCAAGGCTCCGGTAGCTCTGGGGTTGTTGGGGCTCTTTGTGGCTGTCGTGGTGTCAGGACTTATGTCACTCGTGGCTGCGTCACTGTTGCTTGTGGTGGCTCTGGCGGTAACCGGCTGTATCTCCATGGAATTCGCTCAGCGCAGTATTGATTTTAGAGTTCTGATGGCAATAGGAGCCTCTTTGGCACTGGGTTTTGCTTTGCAAAAAACCGGGCTTGCAGATCTTGGAGCTCAGGGGATTATCGTGTTGGCAGACGGCAATCCCTTCGTTAACCTAGTGCTCCTCTATATAGCCACAGTGATAGCCACGGAATTAATTACTAATAACGCCGCAGCGGTGTTGATGTTTCCATTGGCTCAGGCATTAAGTGTTGAGCTAGATGCGAGCTTATTGCCCTTTGTGATGATAATAATGTTCGCTGCATCGGCGAGTTTCTTGACGCCATTCGGCTATCAAACTAACCTCATGGTTCAAGGGCCGGGTGGCTACCATTCTGTCGATTATTTTCGGGTCGGTATTTTGCTGAGTCTTATGGTTGGTATCACTGTGGTATTTTTGGTGCCAGTATTTTGGCCTCTATACTGACATTAGTTAATCTGATTACTTCATTAAATCACGCTATAATCCCGCGCAAAATTATTATCGCAAGGTTATTGTCCTAGCTGCCCAAGGCTTTGGATGATGGCTATTACACATTTACATTAGAGAGAGACGAATGACCGACCTGACATGCTTTAAAGCCTATGATATCCGCGGCCAACTGGGAATTGAATTAGATGAGGAGATAGCCTATCGCATCGGTCGCGCCTACGCGGAGTTCCTCAAGCCCAAAAGCATTGTTTTAGGTGGAGATATCCGCCTTACCAGCGAGGCGCTCAAGGCTGCGCTCAGCGAGGGGATTCGCGATGCCGGCGCCGATGTTATTGATATTGGAATGGTCGGTACCGAAGAAGTCTATTTCGCTACCTCCTTTCTCAATGCTGATGGCGGTATTGAAGTGACTGCTAGTCACAACCCGATTGACCACAACGGTATGAAGCCGATCCGCGAGGGCTCAAGACCTATCAGTTCAGATACTGGACTGCTGGATATTAAGCGCCTTGCTGAAGAGAATGATTTTCCAGCCATTGATTCAGCTGCTCGGGGTGGGTATCAAAAACTGTCGGTCCTCGATGACTATCTGGATCATCTGCTGGGTTATATCGATAACAGCGCGATCACGCCGTTAAAAATAGTAATGAATGCGGGTAATGGTGCTGCTGGTCATGTGGTCGATGCGATTGAGGCGCGCTTTGCTGAACTGAAGCTGCCCATCGAAATTGTTAAAATATTTAATCAGCCAGATGGCACATTTCCAAACGGCATCCCCAACCCAATCCTTCATGAAAATCGCGCGCCGACCATTGATGCAGTATTAGAGCACAAGGCTGATATGGGCATTGCCTGGGACGGTGACTTCGATCGCTGCTTCCTGGTGGATGAGAAGGGTCACTTTATTGAGGGTTACTATATTGTTGGTCTGCTCGCTGAAGCCTTTCTGTTAAAAAATCCGGGTGCCAAAATTGTTCATGATCCGCGCCTGACCTGGAACACCATTGATGTGGTTAAAAAGGGCGGCGGTGAAGCGATTCAGTCAAAGACCGGCCATGCTTTTATCAAAGAGCGGATGCGTTCTGAGGATGCGGTCTACGGTGGCGAGATGAGTGCTCATCACTACTTTAGAGACTTCTTCTATTGCGACAGCGGCATGATTCCTTGGCTGCTAGTGATGGAACTGATAACGCGGAGTGGCAAACCGCTCTCCGCGTTAGTTGATGAGATGGTGGAGGCTTATCCTTCCCCCGGTGAGATCAATCGCAAAATCGCCGATCCCGCCGCCGCGATACAGCGTGTGCGTGAACATTATGAGGCCAGTGCCTTAATAGTTGACGAAATCGATGGCGTTTCAATGGAATTTGCACAGTGGCGCTTCAATCTGCGTATGAGTAACACTGAGCCAGTCGTGAGACTTAACCTAGAAACCCGTGGTGACAGGGAGCTCCTAAGCAAATGTCAGCAGGAGCTTCTTGCACTGCTCGATTGAGTTGCTTTGTAGCGGTTCAACCTCGCGTATTAATTTAGCAAGTGGATAAAATTTCACAGGGTTTAGCGATGGAAAGTTGGTTTTTACTCCAGACAAAGTCAAAGCAGGAAGGCAGGGCGGTTGAAAACCTTGAGCGTCAGGGCGTTAAATCATTTTGCCCAATGATAAAGGTTGAGAAGCTTTCTCGAGGCTCGCGGGTGGTTAAGGAGGAAGCCTTGTTTCCAGGCTACTTATTTGTCAATTTTGATCAGTCGTCGGTCTCCTCAACCACTGTTCGCTCGACCCGAGGTGTGAGTCATTTTGTCACCAGTGCAGGCCTGCCAGTAAAGGTTCCTGAGTCACTTATAAATCAGCTCATGCTGCGCACCGATGCGGGCAATGATGAAACGGTATCCAGCCTTCCCAGCAAGGGTGAAAGGTTACAGATCATTGACGGCCCCTTTCGCGGTCTTAATGCTGTATTTTCTCAGCCAGATGGCGATCGGCGAGCTATAGTATTAATCAATCTATTGAATCAACAGGTTTCGGCGTCATTGCCTTTTGCCAGTTTGGTAACTGACGAGGGGGTTGACGTCTAACTACCTTAAATTGGTATCGTAGTTTAAGTGTCGTAATTTAAGTATCAGTAGTCTTCGTGTGAGAAGTTTGGGTCGAGTACTTCAATTTGAGCACGCAAATGTGAGCTACAACCGGCACAAGAGAGCAATACCTTGGCATTAGAAAGACTGTATGGAAGCAGGGCAGCAAAGGTTATTAGAGAATTGTTTAAAGAAAACTAGCTACAGCTATTTTGAAGCTCTCGCGGTATCGCGCCAATATTCCTTTGCACGATAAGGCAAGCGCAGCAGGTGCATCTTGAGGGTGCAAACGAGGGTCTAAATGGCTGCGCTAAGTTTGCAGTATTAATGGCGAATGGGGAAATAGGCGGTCTAAAGTTGCGGTTTATGGCTCTTTGGAAAGAAACTTTCAGCGTGTCTTGCTGAAAAAGGGCCAATGTTGATCAACAACTCGGAATTTGTTGGTTAAAGTCTACGGCGCGTTAGAGCGACCTCAGCCTAGATTAGGCCTCCCTCAGTTTTATCTATTTGAGCGCTAACTGGATAGTCTGGGCAGTCCATATCATTGCGACGCTATGTAAATTCGAGTACCATTCGGATCGCTCCGTGGAACACTGCGGCGGCCCTCAAAACGACCGGATCTGGCACTTTTAAGAAATCATGAAAATCAGAACACCAAAACGTGCGGTCTTAATTGTCTGTTTAATGTCAGTTGGACTGTATTTGACACCGCTTGAATCGAGGCATTGGGAACAGCTGCAGGATTCGGCCTCTGAGTATTCCCTTAAACGGCTGCCAGACAGTGTGCTCTTCGGCTTAATCGGCTCTTTGGTTGGTGATGGATTGAGTGGCGAGCGTCGGCATATTAGCCACCAAAATAAGAGCCGTAAAAAAGAGTCTATTGAGTAGTGTCCTCTCATCTTAAACGCCCGACTATCGGCCGGTTAAACTACGAATGTCAAACGTCTAGGGTGCTGTGAAGGTCTGAGTCCAATGTCTAAACAGAATGCCAAAATTTTACTAATGTGCACCGCTGCAACCCTAGCCTTTGGCTTGTATGGTCTCGTTGCTATTACGTTTATGGTTTTACTGTCGCGACAGATCGTGGGCAAAGACTCTCAGGATAAGCATGGGATCAATCGCTCTGAGTCTTCTCGACTTGGGGGGTTGGCAATCACCTTGCTTGTTGTGACTTATATGGCTGGGCTGACGATCTTAACGCCGTTCATTCCCACCATAGTCCATTCGGAAATAGATCTGGGCGTTTGGCTTGTCGTTTTAGTCTGCACTGCACTGGGATTGACTGAAGATTTTTCCACAGATTTCCTGACGCCTTTTCTGAGGCTGTTTGTAATTTTCATTGCTTTCGGATTTTTCTACTGGCAATGGCCTGAAGCGATTCCTAAAAGTATTGGTGTGCCGCTTCTTGACCATGCCTTTGGGGTTCCTGCGTTAGCATGGTGTGTGTCCGTGCTATTTTGTGTTGGTTTTATTAATGCATTTAATATGTCCGATGGTGCTAATGGTCTGATTCCAGGTATTGCCGTTATATGGGCACTTATCTTCTATCTCGAAAATGGTCTTCCAATTGAGGCTGTCCTACTCTTCTCTATCGCTATATTTCTGATTTTGAATGTGATTTCGGGCTGGTTCTTTTTGGGCGATGCGGGCAGCTACGGGATCGGTTCACTTGTCGCATTGACTGGGCTTCGCGGCGTTGCTGATGGTGATTTTTCTGCCTGGTTTATGGCGTCCCTTTTGGTTTACCCCTGTGTCGACTTTATTGTCAGTATCTTAAGGCGGTTAAGAGGGGGGCGCTCGCCATTTATGCCGGACAATGACCATCTGCATAATTGGCTTCATAGATATTTTTCTTCGCGTATTCGCTCGCGAGTTATGGCTAATTCACTCACCGGGCTCTCTATTTCGATAGGAACCTCAGGCTTGGTCTTTCTTATTTACGTGCAGGGCTGGTGGGCAATCACCAGTCACCAGTGGGCTTATTTGTTTGGTACGCAATGTCTTGTTTATGCGGTCCTGCGTCAGGCGCTCAATCAAACTGGCTATTCTCGATAATTAAGCACTGTGTGAAGCTAGTTTTTACCCGATTGTCAGGCCGTTTGCGTTAGACTTTAACCCTTCAAGTCATGTAAAATAAGACAAATTTGTTTCTTCCACGGTAGCCCCGAAATCTTTAATAATATTCTTGTTGTTTGTGTCGGCAATATTTGCCGAAGCCCCACAGCCGAGCGAATTTTAAGGCAGAAGTTGTCAGGTAAATTTATCTCGTCTGCAGGCTTAGGTGCGCTTAAAAATAAGGGCATTGACCCCAGCGCGGCAGCAATGTTGATAGAGAATAAATATGATGCGGCTGACCATAGTGCAAGACAAATCAGCAGCAGTATGCTGGTCGAGGCCGATTTGGTACTGGTTATGGAGAAAGCTCATCAGCAGAGCCTGATGGATCGCTACCCTGCACATTCGGGTAAGGTCATGCTCCTCGGTCATTGGTCCGGCCAGGAGATTGACGATCCATATCGCAAAAGTGATGAGGCATTCAGATTTATTTTTGAGCAGATAGAAGAGAGTTGTTCAGAGTGGGTTACACGAATTGGTGGCTAGAGGCCTAGTGTGTGAGCACAGGGTACCGAAGCGCTTGTGTGTGATGATTGACAACGAAATTTAAGGGTAACGTTAGTTATGGTTGTACTGTTTAGACGAATGAGCAGCGTAATACACGCAGCACTGCTGGCTCTGTTTTTGTCAGCCTGCACGGTTGTTCCTGGCCTCCAGGTCAGTTCAGCCGATTTGGCTGGTGGTGATCGGGTAGGCTTGGTGGATAAGTTTATTCGATCAGATAGTGTCTCGACTGATTTTACCCAGCAGGTCAATACTCGGCTTATAAGCCCTACGCTTTTAACAAAAATGCGCCCAGCAAAACCCCAAGCTCAAGCCAACCCCGGTTTGCAAGTGCAGATGGACCAGTATTCCTATGTTATTGGTGTTGGAGATGTTCTTAATATAATTGTTTGGGATCACCCTGAGCTAACCATTCCTGCTGGTCAGTTTAGATCTGCAGGTGAGTCCGGTAGTGTGGTCCATCCGGATGGTACTATTTTCTATCCCTATATTGGCAAGGTAAGCGTAGTGGGTAAGCTTGTCTCTGACGCGAGAGACCTAATCGCGCGAGATCTGGCAAGTTACATCGAGAAACCTCAGGTCGAAGTCTCTGTCGCTGCCTATAGATCTCAGCGAGTATTTGTGACGGGCGCCGTTGCTCAGCCAGGCGTATTGCCTATTACGAATGTGCCCCTGACGGTCTTGGATGCTCTAAATGCGTCAGGCGGCTTGGCGGTTGATGCAGACTGGCGGTCGGTAGTGGTGACCTCTAATGTTAGCGGTGCGCCCAAAGAGACTACACTGGATCTTTATGCCCTGTATCAGCACGGCGATATGAGTCAGAATCGGCTTCTTGGCAGCAATGACATTATTCATGTGCCTCGCAATGACGGTTTAAAGGTATTTGTCATGGGTGATGTGCTCAAGCCTGAGACTCAGCGTATTGATCGTAGTGGTTTGACTCTCGCTGAAGCGCTTAACAATGTCGGAGGCTTGAGTGAGCGTTCGGCAGATGCACGTGGAATTTTTGTGCTCAGAGCGAGCCAACAGCCTGACCAGGTGGTGGATGTCTTTCAGTTGGACGCCTCGGTTGGCAGCATGTTGATCCTGAGTACGCAGTTTCAGCTAGCCCCTATGGATGTCGTCTACGTGACGTCAGCGCCGATGGCGCGCTGGAATAAGGTTATCTCACAACTCCTGCCAAGTATCAGTGGTCTCTATGATCTGGATAGAATTAACGGGCCCTGATGGTTCCGGGGCTAAAGGGTCGGTTATCAGCAACCGTCAACGAGTCTGAGAGCGGGTTTAGAAAATATTTCGGGCACGGTTAAAGTGCCTCGAACAACGTAAGCTTACGATTTTAAAATTATGTCTGAAAATAACACAATGAATGCCGGTACGAATGCGCGACAAAATCAATTTTCCGATGATGAGATTGATCTTGGCAAACTACTCTCGATAATCCTCGAGGGCAAAGTGATCATTGCGCTGACTGTCGCCCTGTTCGCTGTCGGTGGTTTAATTTACGGTCAACTGGCGACTCCAATTTACACCGCTGATGCGCTAATTCAGTACGAGGATAAGGCACCATCTCTTCCAGGTTTTGATGACATGTCAGAGATGTTCGCTGCGGAGAGTTCATCATCCGCAGAGATTGAGATTATTAAGTCTAGGCTAGTGATTGGTGCAGTGGTAGATGAGCTCGCTTTGACCAATACGGCTGAGCCGACTTATTTTCCGATTGTTGGTGCGACTATAGCGCGTCGTCATTTAGGGAGAGGGCTCTCTGGCGCAGGTTCTGGTAGTGCCTATGCCTGGGGTGGCGAGCAGGTCGAGGTTTTGGAATTTGATCCGGGTGAATTTGGCACGAGTGCTGAGTTCTTGCTGGTTGCTGAGGGCCAGGAGGCATTTAGCCTATGGGTCGATGGACAGAGAGTTATCGATGGCATGGTGGGTGAGGCCGCCACCAGTCGAGATCAGGGTGTTGAGATTAAGCTGGCCAGCCTGGTCGCCAACAAAGGCACCGAATTTGAGGTCAACAAGCTTAGCCGTCAGTCTGTCATTCTAGAGATACAGAAAGCGTTGCGAGTATCAGAGAAGGGTAAAGACACGGGCATTATTGTGCTGTCGATCGAGGGGCCAGATAGGCAACGTATTTCGAATATCATCGACTCTGTCTCAGCTAACTATTACTTTCAGAATATTCAGAGGATGGCGGCTGAGGCAGAAAAAAGTCTGGCATTCTTAAATGAGCAGATACCCCGCGTAAAATATGAACTGCTTGTTGCCGAGGAGGCACTGCACGACTACCGGCTCAAGCGCTCATCCGTGGACTTGAGTCTGGAGACGGCGTCAGCTCTTGAGAGTCTTGTCCAGATTGAGGCGGATATCAGTACTATGGCAATTAGTGAGGCAGAGATCTCACGAAGCTTCACACCGAGACATCCAAACTATATCTCGTTTAGACGCCAGCAGGCCAACCTGCTGAGTCAAAAAGCAAAACTCATTAAAAAGCTCGAGTCACTTCCGGACACCCAGCAGGTAGTGTTGCGCCTGATGCGTGATTTCGAGGTCAATCAAGCCATTTATGTTGCGCTACAAAATAAGCGCCAAGAGCTCTCCGTGATCAAGGCTGGCACCGTTGGCAGTGTCCGTATCCTCGATAATGCTCAGGTCAAGCCTGACGCGGTCTCGCCTAAAAAGGCCTTGATCTTAGTCCTCGCGTCCTTACTGGGAGGGATGCTGGGTCTCGGGTTTGTGCTGTTGAGGTCTGCGTTCAAACCTGGCGTGACGGACCCTAAAGTATTCGAAGAGATCGGGTTGAATGTTCAGGCGATTATTCCCCTGTCCGACTCGGAGCGAAGCCATGGAGAGGGTGTTAAGAAGCGAAAGCGCAGTCGCCTAAGTGTCGGACAGCCCGCCAAGCTTGAGAAGGGATTTCTGCTGGCTGAGAGTCACTCTGCAGACCTTGCAGTGGAGGCGCTGCGAAGTCTGCGAACATCGCTGCATTTTGCCATGCTGGGCGCGAGCAATAATGTGGTCATGATCAGTAGCGCGAATCCGGGTGTGGGTAAGTCATTTATCACCTCAAACTTGTCGATACTGATTGCGTCCCTGGGTGATAAACGGGTCCTGCTGGTTGATACTGACATGCGCAAGGGCTACATCCACAAGCGTTTTGGGTTTGAGCCCAAGGGCGGCCTGTCCGAGCTTTTATCGGGTGAGAGCAAACTGGCTGACGTCTCGCGGCCTACCTCGATCCAGGGGCTCGATATGATTACCCGCGGCGCAATCCCGACTAACCCTTCCGAACTTCTGATGGGGCACCTGTTTGGGGAATTCATTAGTCAGGCCTCCAGTGATTATGACCTGGTGATCTTGGATACACCGCCCATTCTGGCGGTAACCGACCCCGCGGTAATTGGTGCCTATGCGGCCACGTCATTGTTAGTGGCGCGTTTTGAGGTCTGCTCTCTAAAGCAGGTCGCCACTGCCGTTCAGCGATTCGAGCTTAATGGTGTAGATGTCAAAGGCCTGATCTTTAATGCTGTTGAGAGAAAGTCAGGTAGCTACTACTACGATTACGGCTACTATAATTACGAGTATAAGTCTGATAGCTAGCGAGCCGTTGTTCCTAGGTCTCTCATGCTAACTCAGTAACGCTCCTGCAGTTTTCGTGAACTGAGGCCAGCGAGCCAGCGAACGCTCGCTCTATGAGGGCGTGTCTGGCTAAAGTACACAGCGGCACGTCCATTCTAAAGGTTTTTGGCGCATCTATTCATTCATTAATACATGTGTGTTAGTCCCTCCCTCAAACTGTGATAAACCCCCTCGGTAAAGCTATTAGGCACTCTATTTAACGTGGCAGGTTGATACCCAGGCGCCGCTCATCTCCATGGCCTGCGTTAGCCGGCCTGATCGTTATTGAATTAATGTTCTTAAACGCCACCCTGCACAGGATAGTTAGCGAGGTCCAGCTTTCAGCGGTAATGCGGCCTGGGAATAATGTCCAAACATCTCGCTGTCAACGCGCGGCCGAGTTTCGCGTTAGGTTGGGTGCGGCTAGCTTTGTTGTGCGGGTGCTTTCTAGGATGGCTCGGCAAAAGTCAGGCAGCATGTGCCTCAGCAAGAATAAACTGGGTCACGCGTACAGTCTGATGAGGGTGGGGTTGTAAAAAAATGATGCTCTCACCATCAGCGTCTTTCCTCTCACTCAGGCCGTGTATGACGCGCTTGGGGTAGGGGTTGAACTGCTAAAGAGAGAGCTGAACCTCGGTAGCGTCGGTAATGCCTTTCGACAGTAGTGGTTATAAATTATCATAGACTGCCCAGTGCGTTTGATGGACTCTGGGGGATTTTTTAAGGCATTATTCGCGTTTAAATTTTATTGACTCTACGTTCGGTAGGCCAATAATCTGTTGACTCTGTCGCGCGCTCTACTCTACTATGAATAGCCCGGGCGTTATAATTGGGCTCGGGAAAATCTAATCTTTTTGGGGACGTTTGATGAGGATCATTCCGCTGTTTATAATTGCCATGGGTCTGATCTGGGTTGGTGTGCTTGAGAGTGGAGCGTCTAGCGTAAACGATTTCAAGCATCATGCCAGTGGGAAAACTCTCGATAAACAGTCATCGATTCGAAGATTTCTCTCGGTAGGCTTCGTTGGTGATTTGGTTGTAAAAAAAATAATATCAGACGGGCGTCGCACAATCATTTTAAAGGGTAATGAAAATTTTTTAGCGCCGGGAGAGGTGTCGACCGATCATGTTGACAATTAGGCTTGGATTGCCCTCGATTGCAGGCAGGCGACGTACTCAATCTCAAGGGACGTGCTGGGTTTATGCGTAAACTCCTCCGAGTAGGGTCCGCATCTACCGTCTGGAAGATGTTGTTGATGTTTCTCTTTTCTGGTGTCACCTTCGGTGCGACGGGCCTTGGTGCTATGCTGCTGATGATCCTGCTCTCAAGTACGCATTTAGGTAAAGACGCGTCTGCCAAGCACGGCATAAGTGTGTCAGAGTCATCCCGCCTGGGTGGCCTCGCTATTGCTATTGTCGTCATAATTTACATTGCTGGGCTGTCCGCTATATCGCCCTATACCCCCGGTCTTATGAGAAATGATGACTTCCTTTATCTTTGGGGGGCTGTTTTTTTCTGCTGCTCATTGGGTTTTGCGGAAGATATTAAGCCTGACTTTTTGACTCCCACGCTCAGGCTTATGGCGAAGTTCGCGGTTTTTGGGGCCTTATTCTGGTTGGCGCCGACGTTCATACCTAAGTCGCTTGGCATCTCCGTCATCGACTTTTTGCTCAGCGTACCTTTTTTAGGTTGGGCCCTAGTGACAGTATTTGCAGTTGGGTTTATCAATGCGCTGAATATGGCCGATGGCGCCAACGGCTTAGTGCCTGGAATTGCGCTGGCCTCTTTTGCCGTGTTTTTTGCGGAATATGGCCGTCCAATGGACGGGGCACTTCTCTTTGCCTGTTCGATATTCTTTTTCTTTAATGTTATCTCGGGCTGGTATTTTCTAGGCGATACTGGAAGTTACGGACTCGGGGCCGTACTACTGGGCTATGGCCTGCTGGGTGTGGTTGATGGTCATTTTTCAGCTGGGTTCATGGCTGCCTTGTTTTGTTATCCGTGCACAGACTTTTTAGTGAGTGTTACTCGGCGGTGGCGTGCGGGTAGGTCGCCTTTTTCGGCTGACAACGGCCATCTTCACAATCGCCTGCACCAGTTTATTAAAGTTAGGGTAAAGTCTGGTGTGATGGCGAACTCTTTAACGGGCCTTGTTGTCAGTGGATCAACCTCGGGTGTCGTGCTGTGCGCTTACCTGGCCGATGTCCTGCCGTCGGATAGTGAGCTCTGGTATCTTCTGTTTGCTACACAGGTGTTACTCTATCTAACTACCCTCAGATACTTGACGTCAATACAGCCTAAAACGCAATACGCCGATCCAGCCTGATTTGATTTGATTTCGGTGCAGGAATTTTCCTCGTCATACTGGAGGTGGCCCACGACCTCAATGCTGAGCTTTTGAGTCCGTGCTTTCGGTTGATAGTTGAGTTGCTCTAGCTTGGCATGCTCCTGTAGACCACGCCGGTCATGGTGCCTAGAGTGATTGGTGCCCCTCTCCCCGATAAGCTCCTTGCAACCCGGTGTTGGCGTGGGGGATCTGCACCCTGTTCTGTGTTGGATTTATTAATGCATTTATCATGGCAGACGGCGCCAGCGGGATGGTACCCGGTATTGTGCTATTCGCTCTCGGGATCCTGTTCTTAGAGTATGGTGGCCCGATTGAGGGCGCGCCCTTCTTTGTGTGCCTAATATTCCTGATTTTTAATGTCTTATCGGGCTGGTTCTTTTTGGGTGATGCCGGGAGCTACGGTCTTGGCGCCATGCTTGTTTGTTACGGTCTCATGGGAGTGTCGAATGGAGACGTGTCTGTCGGGTTCGTG
>Ga0102816_1000264_pt1 | contig 23723 bp, 40 predicted proteins | sample ColrivemetaGS545_FD_84509 | JGI IMG/M metagenome (GOLD analysis project Ga0102816, IMG submission 84509) | Estuarine microbial communities from the Columbia River estuary - Flood tide non-ETM metaG S.545 | ecosystem: Environmental > Aquatic > Marine > Intertidal zone > Estuary | place: USA...
AAACCAATCAGCTTTCACCCGGGCAGCCTGGACTCTCAACGATGGATACGGAAAACCCGCATCTGTCGATGTGGTTCAGGTGCCAGTGAATATCGTAGAGGTCTGAACCAATGAACAACATCGATTTTTGTAAGATGGCCAATGCCCATCTGGACAGCATACGAAAACTCACCGTCGGGGAGATCTCCAAGAAGACCTCATATGAACTCCGCTGGCTAATCTCAAACCCCGATATCCGAGATCAAACCAAGCGAATCATCAACGCTGAGATCACTCACAGGAGCAGAAAATATGACAAACCCGAAATCCCGTTCTGAAAGCAGACCCATCCGTCTGACCCAAACCGAGTACAATCGCCTTTGCAACATCGAGAATTCCGCGAACGTAATATACGACTTTCTAGCCGGTGTTGGGAGGCCAGATTGGCCGGCACACAAGAATGATCCAGACCAGATTCACAGTCGAACTCTGTATCATCACATCCTTCTACGCACCTATCTGAATAGACCATGAAAATAAGTCGATTGTTCTGCATATTAGTTATCCCGCAGGACAATCGACTTACTCCACACCGTAAAACAGAACAATTTCCTCTATAGAGTAAATTATCCAGTACGTTTGTTCTGTTTCAAAAACTTGACAGCCACCCCCTCAAAATTCATACCTCGTAGCCAGCAGCACCGGCTGCAAGGGGAATTAAAGCTCGCAATAGGTATATTTACATCAGAGATGTAAATGGGGGAAAGAGGACTCCTCTACTAGATCCTCTCCATATAGGCTCATCGAACTTAGCTCATTCACGAGTTTGCCTCCTCCTTCGGAGATCAGAAACTCGGCTGCGCCTTCGTTCCAGATCTCCTCAGTTGTCGTCAAATCCCTCTTGACCTAACTTCAATTCGCCTGGTTGTGAAAAAAGTACAGTGGATTTTCAATATATTTTTTATAGAGGCCAACATTATATGTATCGACAATGGCAGGTCTTTTTACACCTGGAGGCTACACCCTAGACTAGGCCCCCCCTCTTCATTTCACAGGTTACACATGTACCCCGCCTTCGGCTTTACTGGCAGTAAGCCCCATGTTCACAAGGAGTATCCATCATGGCATCTATCTGGTCCACCGCATCTGCATTCGTACAGACCACCTTCACCCATGCTACAGCCACAGTCGATTCATTCGGATCTGGCATCGAAGCATTCAACAAAGTCGTTGAGAATAACAGCAAACGAGTCATCAAGACTTCACTTGAATCAAATCAAATGGAGGTAGCGCGATTCCAGCAGGACATCGCTGATGAACTCTTAGCTAACGCGAGTCTGAAAGCTCAGTACGACCGTGTCGTCGCTGAGTGGTAAAACAACTGACCTTCCGTGCAAACGGGAGGTCGCCCCAAAGTCTAAGATAGACAGATAACCTGCTATCTATGTCCCTCAACTGGAGTATCACACCATGGACACTACAACCTACAACCGCCTCCTACAGCAACGTACAGACGCTTGCGCAGTAGCTATCGAAGCTCTGATGACCACTCTCACCGACTGCATCGCAGATGGCTACAGAGAGCAAGCCAAGGACATTCAGGACCGTATCAACGTCCTGTTCAAACTATCCAACTCCAACACAATGGAAATGGATATGTCTCAACTTATACGGGAGTAAATAAAAATGGCCTCTATTGAAATCCGTGCGGAAAAACTCCGCTGGAAACTGTCAGATAAAATGGCTGATGCTATGGAAATGGGCTTCCATTGTTCCATGGAACGTGACCCGGAAGGGGAACAAGCCGCCGTTGAAATGTTCAACAACGCAGAGCAGCGTCTTGCTCGTGTCAACACAATTGTGGAGAAATCCAATGAACCTCGATAAACTCTATGCTGCTGTAACCAACTCAAGCAGCTACCTTGATGAACTGGTGGAAGTGAAACGCACCTACATCAAGAAACGGAAACCCGCAGTTGTGAAACCAAACAAAACTGTGAGTGTCCGATGACCCTTCAAATCATCCTCATTGGGTGGGCAGCAATGTCCATTCCAATGGGGTTTTTTCTTATATTCATAGTCGCCGGGAGCGTACAAAATGAAAAACTCTGAATTCATTGATCAAACGATCGAGAAACTCACCAAACAAAATGCCTATGGATATGGCCCTGGTAAAACCAGCAGCCACATGCACCGGTGTCAATATCGCACATCTGAAGGCAACTCATGTGGCATTGGAGTGTGGTTGACCGAAGGACAAGCAGCGTATGCTGATGATCTTGGTCTATCAGCAACGTCTGTTCGTGACGAGTATCCAGACATCTTCAATGATGTTGATCCACTCCTCATGGAGAGACTTCAAGCCACCCATGATAACTGTGCTGAAATGGGACTCACCATGGAACAATGCACCGAGAAACTGGCTAACCTCAAAGCCAACTTCCCTGACTGATTGGAATACTCAAATGATTGAATTCATTCAACAAAACACCGCAATCTGCTATGCAATGGGCGTCATCATCCTGATGGCGTTCTGCTGGCTAATGGAGAACTTCTAATGGACGAAGAACTTTCAAACCGTCTCGTCACATATCTAGGTGACATGGCATCTCGTGGCGACGAACAGGCACACAAACTGTTCCATGCCTTTCATAAATACCTTGCAGATGAAGCTTCTGCAGAGGACTCAAAAGAATGGAACAGGCATAATGACTGACATCGAAGACCTGTATGTGTGGCCCGACGGAACCACATGTCGTGAAGAGGATCTCGAAGAATATCTCACCTTCATGAGTGACGATTATGAACTCGTCAAAGGCGAACCAACACCTACTCTTGTTGGCAAATCAACCAAGCGTCCTATCGATTGGTGCAACTCAGATCGAGTATAATATGACTATTTTCATCCTTGCCTCACTCATCACAACCGCATTCGCAGCCGTGACTGTCTTCCAAAACGACGATTTTGAACCAACAACACCTGTTGTTTTCAACATGATCTTTGAAACCTTCATCATGTTTTGGTTCATCTGGTCATTCCTGAGCTTTGCGAAAATTATGTCAGACTACCTAACACTCTAACTTTTCGTCTCAAACGTTGGCTCTTCTCTTCGGATATGGTGCACCCAGACTCGGGTCTCAGTCCAAAAGAGAAGGGCCTTCGGCTTTGTTGGGATAATCCCACAGAAACCGTGAATCTCTGAAAGGATCACATCATGACTATCGTTCAAACTCGTTCTACCAAAGCTCCTGCTGCAGCCACAACTTCACCGTTGGATGGTTTGTATCTCAACCCGGGTCTCACCATGGGCGAAGGCGAAGACGGCAAGTTCGTCCGCATTCCACGTGGGGTTGCATTGGCAGACCTCAAACCTCGTAAGATCTATGACAACATGGATGCGGATTTCGCAGCCGAAGTTGAGATCATGAACGAGGTCATCGCGGCTCTCCACGCTGCTGGTCTTCCCCTCAAAGAGGGTGAATCAGTCGCCGTAAATCTCGAGTGCCGGATCTACCGTCGGATGGAAGGTGTCGAAGCACCTGTGTCCAACGAAGTTAAGTCGAGCGTGCAGAAGGCACTGTTCGGCTAATGCCATCGAGCCAGGATTCACCAGAAATGGGGGATCCTGGCTCAACCTTTTTTAATCGATAGATAGCCCAAATCTGTCCCGCCTTCGGCGGTTCTGCTGTCAACTTAAAAGTTCAACAACGTGAAACTGGAAATCAACTTTAGTGGCAAAAATCACATCAATCAGACTGGAACCCAGACAATGGATACTACTGTTTCGTATTGGATAAATTATACTCCCACAGGCTACATGATGGGAGATGGAGGACGTACTTGGACAGTCCGAGAAGCTCTTAGGTTCGACACCAAAGAGGAAGCGATCGAAGATCAAACCTACCAAAATGCAATCGCAATCAAAGTGAGAACAGCACCATGAAGAACCCAACAATTGAGACACAAAAAGGTCTTGAGCAACTCTACTCGAAGCACCAACTCCTCCCAGTTCTCAGAGAAGAATTCGCTGAAATGGGGGACACCTGTGAAGGTGTGCCGGCCGAGTTCGTTGTTGAAGCCTTGGCTCAAATCTATCTGCACCGTCAAGCAGATGCCCTGACAATGGTGGGAATCCTCCACCCAAAGTTCGGAGAACCACAAGAGATAGCAGATCACCTGTTGACAATGTGTATGTTCGACTTCCTCGACTACAACGAGAACCTCAAGAAATTCGTTGTCAAATATGACATCTCTGAAGATGTCCAACAGATGCTGGCTCGGTATCAGTATCCTCTGCCAATGGTGGTCAAACCAAACCCAGTGAAATGCAACATCGACACCGGCTATGAGACCATGCAAGGACTCGTTGTCCTCAACGGTACGTCCTATTTCATGGATCAGGATGTGTGTCTCGACCACATCAACCGTGTCAATGGCATTGCCTTGGCTCTCAACATGGAAACTGTCTACTCCGAAGAAGGTCGATACATTCGACCGGTGAGGCAGCCAAATGAAGACTTCGATGAGTTCCGTAAACGTCTGAAGCAATCAGATACGTTCTACGCCACCTCAATCAACGTCATGGAGACGATCGACGGACTTTCCGACCAAATCTACATGACACACAAGTATGACCGCAGAGGCCGTGTCTACGCCTCTGGTTACCACATCTCCCCTCAAGGAGGTGACTATCAGAAAGCAACTCTCAGCTTCGCCAAGAAGGAGCTTGTATGTGGATAGTGATCTAAAACTCCTACTCAAGGCAACTGATGAACTCATTGCTGAAATTATGTCAAAAAGGTGAAACCAAAATGAAAATCAAATCCCAATTTGCAATCGTCGATGTCTTCGACAAGAAGGTTTGCAAATCGATGACTGCTAACTTCGAGAAAAAAGTCCTGTTTTCTGAAACTCCAAAAGAACTCCGCATACCAGTCGTCATCACCGGTTACATCAGTGACACCTGGGGCGATTGGGATGGAGAATCCCAAGAGTTCTCAGTCTGTGTCGAAGATATCAAAGCCGGAAATCCCGGAGACGAATCGGTATGATCTTCATGAATGGTCAGATCATCGTCTATGACCCAATCGATGAACGCACCCAGCATAAAGCTCAGGTGTTTGTTGCAACCGTCCAGTTCTGGGCCAAAGAAAGCAAAAACCAATGAAGTTGACCGACAACAACAGACTCAGGGATCTGCTAATCAAAACAGACTTCTCCCATATCGAAAATCGTCTCGTAACTCAGGGTCGATGCTGGGGCAAATCCTTCATGGGTAATAAAGGTCTACTTGAGTACATGATCTATGATGAAGCTTCGTACATCAAATCATGGGACATCTCTGACCCTCAACCAGAAAAAGATGAACCAGACTGGAAACGGTCTGTGTTCAAACGTGATGAGAAATCATCTGTACCGAGCAAGGCCACACGTGCCAAACTCCGAGCCAAAAGAAAGAAATCCAAATGAATTATTTCGAAGCTCTCAGTGGGATGCTCGAGCGTCACCCAGATCTGTTGTTCAACAACGATGGGTACGAGCGTCTCTCTCCAAAAATCGTCGAAGCGAACAAGTCAGCAATTGAGGAGATTGAAAAACTCCTCAGAGAATCTGTTGTTGATTTCGTGAGCTTCCAGAACTTCAAACCAAGGAAAGATGGATCGATCACTGTGCGATGCCAAACTCGTTGGGCACCTTGGTTCACAGGGGTCACGTATATCCCTCTGGACAACTTCAAACCCGAATCCAAAACATGGAGGGCTTCAGAAGATGAAACTGACACCACAATCTACTGCGGGTGAGGTCATACTCTATCATCCAAAGATGATCGAATATGAAAATAAGATATTGGATCCCAATTATCGACCGGGCATTCCTGGCGGCCACTGGGATGCTTACAACGCACAAGAGCGTGTCGTAATGCGTAGACATTTGCGACAGTTCTTTCCGGCGTTCTGCAATATCGTGGATATTTCAAAACTGGACCATGAACAACTTGTCGCAACAATCAATCGCATCAAACATGACTGGAAAGAAAATGCCTAAATTTCATGTCACCATCGGCCGAGATGCGACTCAGTATTTCGGTGCCAAGCTCGAAGGAGCAAACATCGAAGAGATGAAATCTCGTCTTCACTCCACTGGGATTGAATGTCCCGAAAATACCGTCTGGAAGGAAACCAATGTAGAATCCTTTGATAACGTCGAAGTGTGCTACATCACCGACACAGATGGCACCCAATGGATGTGGGACACCTCAACCCATGAATGGGTAATCCTATGAATTGGAACTCCAAAGACCCCAACTACCATAGAGATACAGCAATCATTGCTGTTCTCGCCTTCATCGTGATAGCTCTGCTATTTCAAATCTGAACCAACACAAGGACCACTCAAATGAAAACCTTCCTTCCTCTTCTCGCTTTGGTTTCCGTTGCCGCCTGTGCAACCCCCAAAGAAGAATTCCCTCTCAACTGTACTCAGTTGGCAGAGATCCAAGTTGCTATTGAAGCAGCACATCGTGTGCTCGATCAAGATGCAATCCCATACGACAAGTTCGATCTTCCAGATGTGGAAGTCCCTGACATCATGTGCTCACCACGGCCGGTAGCACGCCCTGCAACCATCATCGTCGAAAGCGAAACCAATGAACATCAACCTGATGGAACGGATCCAAAGACTCCTGAAGTGGTCACAACCCCCGACGAAGTTGACCCCACAACCCCTGATGACACAACAGTACCAGAAACAGGTGGACCTACAGTACCAGGAGACGGTACACCGACTGGCCCGGGAACGACTCCGGAGAGCACAACTCCTCGAGGACCTCAAGGAAATAATGGTCATGGAAACGGTGATCAAGCTGCTCCAGGAGGATCCGGAGGAAACAACAACGCAGAAAACTCCGACAACTCCGGCCAAGGTAACTCAGGCCAAGGTGGGGGCGGCAAACAAGGGGCTGCAAATAACAATTAAATGAAACCCGTATTGACCATAGCCGGAATAGTTCTGGCAGCCTGGTTCATGCATCACATGGGGGCCATCTCACACAATTGGGATGGCCTCTACTTCCATGAGGGACCTACCTATGAGTATCAATCTGTATCCTGCCCACATCAAAGGCAGAGAAGTCATCTATGCTGATGAAGATGTCTTCATCAACCTTGCCAATGCAAACTTTTTCTCTTTGGCTAAGTCACTGGGACTGCGGGAAATGCAGACCGGCATCGGAACAATTCGAGTGAAACATCTCCGGATGGCACTCGCCACATCTCTTGACATTGGCTACACTAAACGTCTGAACCAACTCTGCGCACAAGCAGAGATCCTCAAAGCCCCATTCATCGCTTTTTCATAAGGAATCCAACCATGCCTGAAGTCAAAATCAACAACAAATTCTCCATCGTCTATGACCCGGAGAACAACGACCGTCCAATGATGGTCAAGTGTTATGGGGTCACACATGAACGCTTCTCCAGCCTACCAGAGTGGGTCTACAGCATGTTCTATGCCCTGCTCGAGAAGCAGCAGAACGAAGAGAATGCAGCAGAAGCCAACGTTGAAATCACAATGAACCAGATGGAACTCTTCGCCGCCAACGATGGGGATCCATTCGATCCCTACAATTGGCACGAAGGAGACATCGACAATGGAAGACGCCCATCAGCGCAAGGCTGACGTTCACTTCATAGGTTTCAGGGGGGACGAGTATCACAGCGCAGTCAAGGTATTCGGCCCTCCTGACTTCATCCACCTGATCCATGATCACAGGATGTATGGCGACGTAGGTGACAATGACATTCTGGTCTTTGCCTACAAAGCCGATCCCAATCACATCTCAAATTTCTCGTGGCAAGACCACGAATTGCACTAGGAGTATCACCAATGCAACCACTTACAGGTATCCAGTATCTCAAAGCTGAAATCGCTTGCTTCCACAAGAAAGCAATGGAGAAGAAAACTTGGAATGAGCGTCTTGCTCATTTCGAGACAATCGATCTGGCTGATCCCAAGACATTCAAGCACGCTTCCAACCCTATCGGTCTACGTTCAGCCTCATTGGCTCTGCGTGATGCGCTGGAAGGCAAAGAGACAGGATATGGCATCTCTCTGGATGCATCCTCATCTGGTCTTCAGTTGCTCTCTATGCTCGTCTCCTGCCCTCAGTCATTCTCACTGTGTGGTGGCAACCACAATGAATGTGTGGACTCGTATGTCAAAATCTATGACGCCATGAACCTTCATGGAGTTATCGACCGTGCAAAGGTCAAAGACGCAATCATGACCGCATTCTATGGTTCCACTGCGACTCCTGAGCACACCTTTGGTGAGTCTATCCAGATCTTCTACGACACCATCACAGCAATGGCACCGGGTGCTTGGGCACTGAACCAAGAGCTACAGCAGCTTTGGGATCTTGTTCCTGGTTCAACCTATACTTGGACCCTTCCGGACAATTTCCATGCTCAGATCGAAGCTGAAGACACAGACCTGAAGCAATTCACCTTCCTTGATGTGAAATATGACCTTCCTGTCAAAGTCAAACGTCGACCAGACTTCCACAAAGGATTAGGACCAAATGCCAACCACTCTGTTGATGGCTTAGTTGTCCGTGAGATGGGCCGCCGTTGTATGCACAACACACACCACACATCGAACATCATGATGTGGATCTGTGATCAAACAGAGCCTGTACCGGCTGTCAAAGACAAACATGCTAAGATGGTTGCCACTCTGTGGGGCCATTACAAGGAATCTGGGTTCTTATCTGCCCGTATCCTTGAGCACATTCGTATTGAGAACCTTGGTCTCATCGATGATCACAACAAGATTGCTGACATGATCCTCAGCCTACCGGCAATCCCATTCGAGGTTATCTCGGTTCACGATTGCTTCAAATGTCATCCTAACTATGGCACGGATCTTCGTGAGCAATACAACATCATTCTGGCAGACATCAATGACTCCAACTTGTTGCAGTTCATGGCTCGCCAGTTGATCCAAGATCCAAACTTGACCATCAACAAGGTCAGCAAGATCGATCGACAAGTCATTCTTAACTCCAACTATGCACTTACATAGTTGCTAAACGACATCGCTCACCCCATTAAGGGGTGAGCGATATTTTTTTCAACCAAGGAGACTGACGCAATGGAGAATCCAACAAAACCATCACAATTCCTAGATAGATACTATTTTTATGATGATGCAAGAAGAATCGTATATTATTCAGAGGAGTACCTCACCGAATCTCATCTAATTTACCTTGGAACCTCCAATAATCCCAATCCAAAGATGGCCGCTGCAGTCTTCATTCAAAATGAACAGCGACTCACCGGCTTCCAAATCTGGAATTACGACGACAGATAAGATCACTTTTCCTTCCTGGTTTCTTTTTTTCCAACCTTAACCAGGAGCATCACATGACCCAAGTTACCCCGAAGCAAGCGATGGAATTCGTCGAGAACTGCTTCCGCATTCGAGAGATCCCGTACCTTTCAGGTAAACCGACAGTCGGCAAATCTGCAATCATCGGACACGTAGCAAACAAGCTCAAGCTGAAACTCATCACGATCAGCTTGAGCCACTACCTCACAGAGGACATCACCGGTCTACCGGTCGTTAAAAACGACAAGGCTGGATACGTATCATTCGATACATTCCCAATCGTCGGAGACACAATCCCAACAGGATACAACGGCTGGTGTATTTTCTTTGACGAACTTCCATCAGCAACTGAAGAAGTTCTGGCATCTGTTTACAGTGCACTCCATGGCCACATGATCGGTGGCAAAAAACTCCACCCCAATGCTGTGATCGCCACAGCAGGTAACCGGAGCACAGACAGTGCCATTGCACGTCGTCTTCCAGACTCGATCATCACTCGTGTCCTGCCAGTTGAAGTCATTCACAGTGCACCAGATTGGCTTGAGTGGGCTGAAACCCCAGAGTCAAACATGCACCCAATCGTTGCAGCCTTCATCCGGGATAACCAAGACATGCTCTTGGATACATCTCCTTCAGATGGCCGTGAAGAAAACGAGACTTACAACAACCCACGTGGTTGGGAGAAACTCTCCAAAGCAGTCTATCTGCATGAAAAGCATGTCAAGGCAGCCCAGAAAGCTGGCGAAGTACAGCTTGGAGCCAAATCAGTAAGTGCATCTGGAAAAATCAGTCCAGCCATTGGCATCATGTTCAAAGCCGCGGTATCTGCATTGCCGGCAATCGCATTCACTGAGTTCTATAACGAAGCGACAGTGCTTGCACAGCCATGGGAGATCGCTCAGTCACCAATGAGTGCTATCATCCCACCAACATCAGTCGGCCGAGCAGATCTCGTAGAGAGGCTCGCTGAATACTTCATCACGGCTCAAAACATGTCTCGAGATTCCATCCTCAAGTTCATGAACCGTATGAGCCAGGAAGAGAGTGAACTCTTCATCTCACTGTTGACAACCAAACTCCCAAACAGTGCGAGCAACACAGATCTTCTCGTTGCAATCAAGAAGCGTCTGGTAACCCCATCAACCGCGTAAGGATAGACAATGTCAGCCAAACCATATGTTGCACCCTATGTCGTTCCAAATGACTCTATGTTGCGCAAAAAGGCAGATGATATATCTCTCAAAGCTGCCTACGAAGAGGTGTTCAAAAAAGACCCAAGGTGTAAAGGCTATGCCCGATACTTCCGGTCACTGACAGTTCTTTTCATGAGACATCCTCGTGTAAAGACTGCCTGTGCCGGCCATGGGTTCATCTTCTTCAACCCTGATTTCTTTGACAGGATTCCGGTTCAAACCCGGATCACTGTCATGATCCATGAAATCTGGCACCTCATCCTCCGTCACTTGGAACGTGGACTCGAGTGTAATGCTCGTATCCACAACAAAGCATCAGATCATGTTATCAATCTCAACCTCGACAGAGAGGGTTTCACCTTTGAAGGAACAAATCCCTGCAAAGATCCTCGGTTCCTCGGCATGTCCACAGAACAGGTGTACAAAGTCCTGATCGATGAAGCTAAAGCCAACCTCGATCAAGCAGTAGAAGACCTCAAGAAAGAAACTGAATCTGGTGAGTTTGTTCCTAGCTCAGTCATCGAAGAACTCATCAAAGAACGTCTTGAAGATCTTCAGGTCGAAGTCACTCCAGAAAAGATTGAAGAGATCAAAGAAGAAGCGGTTTCCGAAGTTGAAACCATGCTCGAAGAAGTCGCTAAAGCAGCTAACCAGATCTCTCCAAAAACTCGTCAGATCCTTTTGAAGAACCGCAAATCAGATATCATGATCATCGAAGGCTCGACCTATGAGCAGGTGTTCAAGCCATACCTTATGGATCCTCTCTCCCAAGGACGACGCACACACTTGCGTCCAAGCCGACGGAGTGCATCTGTAGGCAAAGGCATCATCATGGCTGGCCGCCTCAAGAAAAACACACCAAGCAATCGCTTGATGCACTTGTTTTATTGTCTTGATGTTTCTGGTTCAATCACCGATGACCATGCGCAGCAATCACATAACTGCGTCCGTCATGTGAAAGAACTGCTCAATCCTCGACTGATGACCATCATGTATTGGGATCATGAGATCAAAATGGAAAGACAGATCACTGACAAGGAGTATTACAAGAACATCAAAGTCAATGCTGGTGGATCCACAAGCCTGATTCCTGTGTACCGGCGTCTGGAAGAAGTGAAACCAGAAGCAGCAGTTATCCTGACTGATCTCAAGGTCCAGTTCCCTCCAAAACCATCCTGCGACATCATCTGGTTGGTTCCAGAAAACTGCCACATCGCAGACAAACTTCCACCCTATGGGAAAATCTATATGATCCCAAAAAGCTAAGGAAAATCCATGTTTATCAACGGCAAAAGCCTGCTCGAAGCCAATCCAATCCACGATATGGTTGGGGAAAAAGTCAGGTACAAAGGCACATCTTACGGTCTCAGTGAAGGAGGGTACGACATCCGAATCGCTGAAACTGTACACTTCTTCAGGGATAGCCCAGTCCTGTGTCGTGTCTCCGTAGCCAAACCCAATGGCATCACTCAAAGCAAACCAGGAAACTTCACCCTCGCCTCAGCAAAGGAATCATTCCATATGCCAAACAACCTCATTGGTTTTGTCAAAGACAAATCCACATGGGCACGGCAAGGTCTCAGTGTCTTCAACACAGTGATCGAACCCGGCTGGAATGGTTTTCTGACACTCGAACTCGTGTTCCATGGCAATGATGATCTTACCATCCCAGCAGGATGTGGTATCGCGCAAGTTTGCTTTGGTCTTCTGGCTCACGACGCCTCTTACGGGAACGGCAAGTACCAAAACCAAGAAGCTGGTGCACAAGGTCACCGGTCATAACCAAAGGAAGAAACCAATGCCCAAATCAACATCTCTTGAGAAAACTCAAGATCCAAAGGAACGGATGAACACCATTCGTGCCTTTGTCAAAACTGGCCTCAAGAACAAGGTCCGTCTGGATCAGTTCGCCGCTGGATTCGATATCAAAGACATCTTTCGTGTCATCGTTGCTTTGCAGGATGAAATCGAAAAATCTCAAACGAAGCACAAGGCTGCAACTGACCACATCGCTGAGATGATCGTCTATGGTGAGGACCAGTTCAAAGCATACGCAAAATCAGTGACCACCATCACCAATGAGTTGGTCGATCTTGAAAGTCAAAACGCTGGCTATGAGCGTATGACTGATGAGATGCTCGATGAATATCAGGCTTTGAAGACAGAGCGTGATGATGCTGTGACCCTTCTCAAGGCATACAAAACCATTCAGAAACTCGAAGGAAAACTCAATGGGTAAGCGACCAAAAATCCTCATTCTGGGCCATGCCCGTCACGGCAAAGACACCGTGGCTCAGAAACTGGCTGACAAGTTTGATCTCAAGTTCTCATCTTCTTCAGAATTTGTCGGCCGCAAAGCAATCTGGCCCTATTGGGGCCAAGAACGTTATGCGACATTCGAAGAAATGTTCGAAGACCGGATCAATTATCGCTCCACCTGGGGTGATCTGATCGAAGCATACAACACTCCTGATGTATCTCGCACTGCTCGTGAGATGATTGAAGAAGGCAACGACATGTATGTCGGTCTTCGTCGAATTCGTGAGTTTAACGCTTGTGTGGAAAAAAAGCTCTTTAATATCATCGTCTGGGTTGACGGATCAAAACGCCATCCCGATGAACCAAGTAGCTCAATGGAGATGACATCTGATCATGCCACTTGGAACATTGATAACAATGGCACCGAAGATGATCTTGATTCTCAAATTGATGCCCTCGGACGATATCTTGCCCTAATTGGTTTCGACCTTGGTTCATATACGCCGTCAGGCAATGAGACAGAAGTCGAAGAGCCGGTTGAACTGGGTGATCGCCTTGATTGGACAGACATGCCTGAGAATGCCATTCAAGTCCTTGACCACGGGTTCTTCACAGTCCGTGAAGTCATGGGCAATGACTCATCGATCGCAGAATCTGCCCGTATGTCCTACGGTCGTGGAACCAAGAAAGTGAACAACGATACAGGTCTCATCAATTACCTGGTTCGAAATCACCATACATCTCCACTCGAGATGGGTGAGATCAAGTTCCATATGCGACTTCCTATCTTCGTAATGCGACAGCTTGTTCGTCACCGGACAGCCAACCTGAATGAATACTCAGGTCGCTATTCTGAGATGGTTCGTCTGTTCTATGTCCCTGATCTTGAGCACATCAAGTATCAAAGTGATGGGCCAAACAAACAGATGTCAGGAACACCTCTTCCAGAAGAACTGGCCTTTCGTGCTCAAACAGCTATTCGTGCTGCTTCAGAACATGCTTTTGACCAGTATGAGGAATTGCTGAGGCTTGGTGTTTCTCGGGAAACTGCGCGCATTGTTCTTCCACTCAACACCTATACAGAGGTTGTTTGGAAACTCGATGTAAGCAACCTGATCAAATTCCTGTATCTACGGGATGATGATCATGCTCAGTATGAAATTCGGGTTTACGCCCAATACATTGCTGAAGCCGTGGCTCACTTCTTCCCAGCAGTTTACGCTGCCTACATGCGTGAACGGGAATCAGTGAAACTGACACCTATGATGATCGACTGTCTTGTCAACAACGAAGTCACTCCGGCACTTTCCAAGTCCGAAGCTGCACAGGTTCAAGCTTTGATCGACAAATACTGCGTTTCGACACTCTAAACCAACAAGACGAGAGGGTATTCCCCTCTCGTCTTTTTATGCTATAGCTGGCGATAGACCCCTTTATGTGGAGATATCCCCAATGGCTAAACTCATCAAACTCCCATTCAAAACGGGAAACGATCTGCGGCTAGATTTCACGCTCACAGACACAAACAACACTGTTGCAATCGCCGCTAAAGGGGTGCTCGATGCAGCCACTCTGGCTCTAGCAGAAGCTATCGCAGCCGTCCCTCAAGTACCAGCCACAATTGCAGCAGCAGAAGTCGCTGTCACAGACGCTCAAGCTGCTTACGATGCAGCCATTCTCATGAACACACTTGGTTGGGGTATTGCATCCCAGATCCGCTGGTGTGGAAGGCTCCAAGACAACCTCACAATTGTCCGTATTGACGACGACACAGCCAAGTTCGCAATCACAGCAGACTCCGCGGTTACCGCTCTCTGGAAACCACGTGAATACGACGTTGATGTCAAATTCACCCGTGTATCCGGTAAAATCTCCTCAGAAACATTCATTTTGGATGTTGAGCAGGGGGTAACCCAATAATGGCCAATGTCCTCATCGATCCAGAAAATGGTTATGACCTCTCTGTAGAGTTTGGTCCGTTGTTCACCATGACACTGACTCCAGGTGATGGACTGGAGATGCTTACGGAATTCACAACACCCCTCAAACTTGATGTGGGTATAAAATCATCCTCTCTCTTTAGTGGTGGTGGTGAACAAGGACCCCAAGGTCCAAAAGGTGATCCAGGGGAATCCTTTGCAGTCAGTGCAGCAGGTCTTCTTGCAAACCGAGATGTCTACAACGCTCAACCTGTTGGTTTCTCGTACCTCGCCACTGACACAGGTGACATCTATTTTATGAAGACCGGCAACGTCTGGTCTATCCCTGTACCATTCGTTGGACCGGTAGGACCCATTGGTCCTCAAGGTATCCAAGGTATTCAGGGTGAGATTGGACCCATAGGTCCACAAGGAATTCAAGGCGTAGTTGGTCCACAAGGACCAATGGGTATTCAAGGTATTGAAGGGCCTCAAGGCGTCCAAGGAGAAACTGGTGAGATAGGTCCTATCGGCCCTATCGGACCACAAGGTATTCAAGGTGTCCCCGGTGCAGCCGGTATCGTTGGTGAGATCCCTGTCGCTGTCTATGACACAGCAACTCCTACTCCCATGGGTGCTACAGGCTTGTCTGGTACGTTTGAAGACATTCCAAGCTTCTCTCAATCGATCACTACCCTAGAAGCCGTATCCGTTTACGGAAGCATGAACGTCTCTTTGACCTTTACAGGTGGTGGTGGTGCAACAGTTGTAGCTCTCCGCCTTGTCGGAGATACCATTCCAGAGACCTATAGCGTCGGACAACAAGTCCTACTCTCCAATGCTTCAGACCTCGAAGTCTCTGGTTCACAATTGCTGATGGCTCCTGCAACTCCAGGAGTCAAAACAATACGTGCACAATGGCGTCGTGTATCTGGTGGTGGTGATGTTTTCCTACAACGTGGATCCCTCTTTGTCCAAGGACAACAGGGTGTTCAAGGCTTGCAAGGTGTTCAGGGAAACCAAGGTATCCAAGGTGAGGTAGGACCTACCGGAGCTACAGGTCTTACCGGTGCCCAAGGTGTTGAGGGACCCGTTGGTCCTACTGGCCCACAAGGTTCTCAAGGACCACAGGGTATCCAAGGTCTCACCGGAGACACAGGTCCGCAGGGTCCTCAAGGCATTCAGGGCATCGCTGGTAATGATGGTCTCAGTTTCACCATCGATGTCGTCGATCTCTTTGCAAACCGGTCCACATATGACGCCCAACCAGAAGGCTATTCCTTCCTAGCATCTGATAACGGAAGTCTCTACATCCGTCAGACAGCCACTCCTGGCGTATGGTCTAATGCTATCCCATTCCAAGGACCACAAGGTGCAACCGGAGCCACTGGAGCGACTGGTGCCACAGGCACAAATGGAACCAACGGAACAAATGGTATTGATGGGACCAATGGCCTCTCTGCATATCAACAAGCAGTCAATGAAGGTTTCTTAGGAGACCTCACAGCTTGGTTGGCATCTCTAGTCGGACCTACAGGACCCACCGGAGATACGGGTGCTACGGGTCCACAGGGCAACTCGATCGTCATGTCTCAGCCGCCGGCCAATACAGCCTCATATGTGGCAGTCAATAACGACTTCACAGGGGGAGTCTTCCGCCGTATGAACTCCGTTTCAGCAGTCACGATCACAGTAAACACTGGACTTACCGGTCTTGAACCATTCACAGTGGTTCAGGTCTCCACAGGAGAGACACTCTTTGTCGCTGGATCAGGTGTAACCATTGTGAGTGCAGACAGTCGAATGAAACTCCGTGGTCAGAACTCAATGGCTTCCTTGGTTCCAGACGCAGACGATGCCAATCTCTATTATCTCGTAGGAGATCTAACAGCATGAGTATGAGATCTCTTCTCTTAGGAAGTGTTTCCGCATCTGCAATCTACGTGTCATTCAGTGATTTCAAGACCTACAACCAAACACTTCTTGTAGTTGTTGGTCTTCACCCAAATCACATGTATGTCTACAACCAATCCCTGTACATAGTCTTGAGGCCAGCATAATGACAATCTTATTCGCATCAAACAATCCCATCGTCTTTGTGAATCCAACGGCAAGTAACACTGCTTCCACAAACTTTGACTCAGTTTACGTCAAGGAATCTTCATACTTGTTCAATGGGGGTTCCTCAACACCAATAACATTCCCTGCTTCAGACACGGATACTGTTTGGTTCCATTGGACCCAACGATCGTACACTACCAACTCGGTTGCAGACGATGGTCATGCCGGTCCCCAAATTCAGGATATCGCCGGTCTTCGTATATTCTATCATGAGGTTACTGATGGTAACTATGCACCGTACTTCAACGGTAACGTTGCAGCCAACGGTAGTTTCGTAGGTCGTGGTTCAGGTCGTGTGACTTATGATGTCCGCGTCACCTTGTCAGGTGGTTTCTTCACCTTCGAATACTGGGTCAATGGAGTATTGGTCTTTGCTCCGGCTCCAGTTGCACAAGGAACCAGAACACTTCCTCGTAAGTTTTACTTCTTCTCGACAGACGTGCCTCAAGTGTACCTCACTGAACTTATTGTCTCGAGCACTTCGACTGTCGGCCGTAGACTTATCCAACTCAAGCCGGATGCTGCTGGTGCCTATAATGGCTGGTCAGGTGACCTTGCCAATATCACAACTGCACTTGTCACAACATTCAGATCTACGAATGCACCAGATGTGAAAATGTCTTACACATTTGATCCCTACACAGGACCACAAACTCAAGTCATTGAAGGTGTGGTTACAGAGCAAGTGTCGGAGGCTACCGGACCTGCTCCTCTAACAAAATCTGCCAATTTTCTCCGTATCGGTGGAGTAGATTATGAGTCAGCACAGTTTGATACCACTACCCCATATAGCGTACTCCAGGATGTTCGTGAAACAAATCCTGCTACTGGTTTAGCTTGGGATTGGGCAGATCTCACTGGTCTGGAATTTGGTCTGAAATCTTACGCATAACAACCCCACTCACACAAAGGACCGTCAAGCATGATGACACCTATCCAAGAAACTCGGCTCAAGATTTGGAGGGATAACGGTGAATCATATACTGTTGGTGCCGCCATTGCGAATTGTACCCGACAATCATTCACAGCCTCTGTCAAAGCAGCACTCGTTTATGAAGAAGCTGATCCTGGCTTAAAGATGGCCATGGCCGCTACTGGTCTCTCCGGTGCAACAGTCACAGGTGGATGGCGAATCGTCCAAGAGACAATGCCAGATGGCAGCATTATTCGAAATTCGGTCAGATATGCAATCGATCGACAAGATGAAGACCCGGTGGATGTCGCAGAAGAACTCATCAATGCCCTCAAATTGGCTCCTACAGCACTTCCTTCCATCCCGCCGACCGATCACCTACCAAAAGACCTCTGCAACTTCATACCCCTCGCAGATCTCCACGTAGGGGGTGAATATGGAGACCCCAAGTATCTCGATGAGGTCTACTCAGCAATCCACAAGCTCTGTACTGATCTTCCTCCAGCCACCAAGGCTGTCCTGATCGATCTGGGTGACCTTCTGGATGCCAATGACCACAAAGGTCTCACACCAGCATCACTCAACAACTGTGATGTCATCAGAGAGAACCATCTGAAGAACACAATCGATGCCATGAACATCATGCGCTATGCAATCCAGATGCTCTTGGCTACCCACGATGAAGTGGAAGTTCACCTGCTCCGCGGAAACCATGATGAAACAGCCTACATCGCTGTCATGGTCGCACTTCATGCCCATTACCGAGAAGACAACCGAGTGAATGTCATCGTATCAGATGATGACTTCCGTGTGATCTCTTGGGGCAAGTGCGGAGTCTTCCCGAACCATGGCGACAAAGCCAAATGGGAAGATCTCAAAGATGTATTCTGTGATCAGTTTCCAGAAGCATGGACCAAAGCCAAATACTGGCGGTTTATCTGGACTGCTCACGTTCACCACGACAAGATGCGCCAGCTTGTTGGTGCCGACTGTGAACACTTCCGCACCCTGGCAAAACCAAACAAATGGGCACAGCAGAAGTGCTTCTTCACAAGAGGTGGAATTCAAGCTATCACCCTGCACAAGGAGCATGGAGAAGTTGGCCGCAACAAGGCCAATCTGAAACCACTCCTCCTGCAAGATAAACCAAAGAAGGAATTCATCTTATGACAGACATTATGCTCGGCCTTCTCGTTGGCCTCGCCATTGGCGGTGGTCTAATTCCCCAACCAGCTTGGGTCTCTGACCTCTATGCTCGTTGGTTCGGCATCGTCAAAGCTATCAAAGACGCCGACGAAGCAAACAAATAAGAAAATCTGGCCGGAAGATTCCTTCCGGCCTTTTTCTTGGTTTCTTTATGTCAACCAAGGAAAAAACAAATGATCAATCTTTACAGACAGGGCGACCTTGTACGTCTCATCCGTGGATGGACACCAATGGTGGTCATCGGCACGACAGATGAACTCGTCTATGCCTCGTACTTCAACTATTCGGAAACTAAACTTCCGTGCAGTATCACCGAATTCCATTACAAAGACTTCAAAAATGCGTATTCCTACAAGCGTCCCCAATCAGGGTTCGTCTTCTGGGATGGCAAAACCCCCAACATGAAAGTACCTCTTCCAATGTCACAGCAATTCCAACGTTTCACAGTCAATCTGACAGGCGAAACCGGCACACGTGTCGGCACTGATGTCGATGGAGATCTCGTTCTCCGTATGGATAAAGGGTTCTTTGAATCCTATTCTCCGAAGGATCTGACAATCATCCAACCAACAATCTTCCGTGCAAAAGCCGTTGCCGGCGCATATTCATGCTACTACTTTGCCTCGGATGCATACACACCGGCCAAAGATGATATGATCCTTTCCAAAACTGGAAACCTGTTTCTTGTCACCGACCCGGATGTTGGCCACGTCAACAACTCCACTGTCAAAGGCACCTTCTCGGGTAGCCTTCTTCAAGTCGCAAGGAAGGACATCTGATGCTCACATATTTCCGAAACACCTCCAGCTACTGGGTGCTGACACAAGTCTGTGCTATGCATGATGAACGGAAAATGCGTCAGGATCCTCGCTTCGAGAAGAAGATGAAATCTTACGCACATCAACGTCTCCTTGGGATCATAAACCAGGGAGCTTACAAAGGAATCTTTGGATGAGCAGCAAGTTCACAAACCCTGATGCAATCATCAAAGGTGAAAACTTTTATGTCTGCTCAATGACTCTGGCAGGAGATGAAGAAATTCATCAATCGGACAACAGTCCTGAACGTGCTGAACGCAGCGTTGAAATTCTGAACCAACACGAAGCAGACAATGCTCGTCGTCAGAAATATTACTGGAGGAAGAAATGATTTACGCCGGAATAGGTGCTCGAGATACTCCAGATTCAGTTCTCACCCAAATGTATGCGGCTGGCAGATATTTTGCCGGCCGAAGTGTCACCCTTCGCTCTGGTGGTGCTCTTGGAGCAGACGCAGCTTTCGAGCGTGGATGCTCAGATGGTTTTGGAAGAAAGGAAATCTTCCTACCATTTCTAAACTTCAACCGAAATGAATCTCTCAGATACAGGCCAAGCAAAGAAGCTCGTGCACACGCAATGTTGTTCCATCCAAACTGGTTGGCACTAAGCTGTCGTGGTCGAGATTTCATGGCTCGAAACTCTGAGATCATCTTGGGAGCAGATCTCAAAACACCAGTCGATTTCGTCATGTGCTGGACCCAAGGTGGTGAAATCATCGGAGGAACTGGCCAAGGACTCCGGATAGCAAACCACTACCGGATCCCAATTTTCAATCTTGGTTCAATGGATACTCATGTCGTTAGAGAAAAAGTCCTTGAACTCCTTAGCAAAGGATAGCCCAAATGCTTGGACTCTGGCTTCAAAAACTCGCTCTTCGCATCATCGAAACGCAAAAACCCAATCTCCTCATTGGACCACAAGAAGATCCATACATGAGGCGGTGGTATGTTCTTCCTCGAAACCACTTCTTCAACATGTATATACACGAGATCCTCCATGACGACGACCATCGTGCATTGCATGATCATCCGTGGATCTCTCTGAGCTACATGGTTCAAGGTGGTGTCTTTGAGATCACCGAAAACGACAAGAGACGTTACATCGGACCTGGGCGGTGGATCTACCGATCAGCTAAATTTGCTCATCGACTTGCACTGCCAAGCTATCCAAAATGTGATCATGAGACAGTGCCGGCAATCACCGTATTCTTTACCGGTCCAAAGATCCGTACATGGGGCTTCCATTGCCCCAAAGGATGGAGACGCTGGCAAGATTACGTCGACATGAACAACAGGGGCCAACAAGGCCCGGGATGCGACTAATTGTCTAGCTTCTCTTCTCGGTTCCCCGTAAGGTGAGCCAACGGAATATGGTCGAGATCCTCCCGTCTCCCATATAGCTGAGTCCTACGTCAAGCCTCCCCAGGTGGACTCAGCAAAACTAAGCCCTGCTCTGTACGTGATACTCCAGAGTGGGGCTTTTCTTTTACTCCCGGACTGATTACAGAAGTCACTACCTCTCCTCAAAATCCAAGGAATCTCCATGAAAAATAATCCCTTCTCCCAACCAATTTCAGAGCAAATCTGGAACATGAAATACCGACTGATCACTCCGAATCCTGAGATTCAAAACGACGAATCAGTCTATGACACATGGCATCGAATCGCACATGCCTGTGCCCAAGCCGACATCCAAACCTATGGGTATGGACGAGATCTTCCCAAGGAAGAATGGGAACGTATTGCCACAAATCGTGAGCAAATTTTCTACGAAGCACTCGAGAACTTCCGCTTCCTCCCAGCCGGTCGAATCACAGCCGGTGCAGGATCTGCTCGATCAGTCACACTGTTTAACTGCTTTGTGATGGGCACCATCCCAGATAGCCTCATCGGCATCTTCGACATGCTCAAAGAAGCAGCACTCACCATGCAACAAGGTGGTGGTATCGGATATGACTTCTCAACCATCCGTCCCAAAGGCTCCAGAGTCAAAGGCGTAGACGCTGATGCATCAGGACCAATCTCGTTTATGAACGTGTGGGATGCGATGTGTCGGACGATCATGTCTGCTGGCTCACGCAGAGGGGCTATGATGGCCACGATGAGTTGTAGCCACCCAGATGTGGTTGAATTCATCACAGCGAAGCAGGACCCCGCTCTCCTGCGCATGTTCAACGTGTCTGTGCTCTGTACAGATGACTTCATGGATGCTGTCAAACACGATCGTCTTTGGGCACTGGTTCATGATAAGGAACCAACCGATACATCCCTCGGCCAGGATGATAATGGAATGTGGATCTACGAATGGGTTCAAGCAAAAGACCTATGGGATCTGATGATGAATTCCACATTCAAATATGCTGAACCAGGTGTTCTGTTCATCGATCGCATCAACAAGATGAACAACCTCGAGTACATGGAAACCATCGCAGCAACAAACCCATGTGGTGAGCAGCCGCTACCTCCATATGGTGCTTGTCTTCTTGGTTCCCTCAATCTACCAACATTCGTTCTTGATCCATTCTTGACATCTTGTGACATCGACTTTGACAAGCTCGAAGGCACAGTCCAAGCCGCGGTCTCGATGCTTGATTCCGTCATCGACATCAGCAACTTCCCAATCCCAGAACAGAAAGCTGAAGCAAAGCAGAAGCGTCGTATGGGTATTGGTATTACCGGTCTCGCTGACATGCTGTTTATGCTCAACACCAGGTACGGATCAAAAGATGCTGTTGCTCTGACAAATTTGGTCATGAGATCGATCACACTGACAGCTTATCGTCAGTCAATTCGACTGGCCAAAGATTTTGGTCCATGTCCGGCAACTGATACCATCGAGAAACGCAAGGCATTCCTTAACTCTGGCTTTATGAAACAAGCCAATATGCCTGAAGATATCATCGAAGGTATCATGGAACATGGTATCCGGAATGCTCTGCTTATTTCTATCGCCCCAACAGGTACAATCAGCCTCTATGCTGGTAACGTATCTTCTGGGATCGAGCCGATCTTCGCACCAAGCTATAACCGGAAAGTCACTCAGGCTGATGGTTCAAAAACCACAGAAAAAGTCTGGGATTATGCAGTGGGCCTCTACAAAGACCACTGTGAAAATACTGGTATTGAGTTCAACATCGATGACCTCGACACAGCCCAGACTCTGACTCCAAATGATCACCTTGTGATGCAAGCGGCCGTTCAGAAATGGGTGGATTCTTCCATCTCCAAGACCATCAACTTGCCGGAAGATATCTCCTTCGAGAACTTCGAGAAGGTTTATTTGGATGCCTATGATATGGGGTGCAAAGGATGCACAACGTATCGTCCAAATGAAATCACCGGTTCGGTTATCTCGATCGAAGAGAAACCAAAAGAAGAACCAACACCAGAGACTCCACAAACTGTGGAGCCTGTGTCTACCCATAAGCCTGTGCCCCGGGATGCAATCCTCGATGGTCAAACCTATAAGCTCAAGTGGGAAGGCACCAATTTCTACATCACGATCAACAACTTCACTGAGAATGGGAAGACTACCCCATTCGAAATCTTCATCAACACTCAGGACATGAAACACTTCCAGTGGACCCAGGCTCTGACACGGATGATGAGTTCGGTATTCCGCCGTGGTGGTGACATCAGCTTTGTCGTCGAAGACCTCAAAGCAATCATCGATCCAAATGGTGGTGTATGGCTTGAAGGAAAATACGTCCCTTCATTCATTGCTCTGCTTGGCCGGACGCTTGAGACACACCTCAAGTTTCTGAACCAAGGAACAAAGCCAGTAACAGTTGTTGAGATTGCTCCACCCCTCACAGGGGAAATGATTGCCAAGACCAACAAGAAGGCTTTGCAATGCACATCCTGCAAGGGATTCAACGTCAACATCCAGCAAGGATGCCCAGTCTGTGGAGACTGTGGTCACTCCAAG
>Ga0102816_1000277_pt1 | contig 23221 bp, 16 predicted proteins | sample ColrivemetaGS545_FD_84509 | JGI IMG/M metagenome (GOLD analysis project Ga0102816, IMG submission 84509) | Estuarine microbial communities from the Columbia River estuary - Flood tide non-ETM metaG S.545 | ecosystem: Environmental > Aquatic > Marine > Intertidal zone > Estuary | place: USA...
AAACTATGGATATGCCATTTGGATGGTCCATATTCTCTACCTATTTGACTTTTGAAAGTATGGACTTGGTAACTTTATTAAGCTCAATTTTTGACCAAATTATAATTTGTAAAAACAATGCTGGTGCTGCTTATCTTCCAGAATATGGTTTTAATGGAATTGGAGATGTTGAATTAGGTCAGGGATACCAAATTAAATTGCGTAATGAAATTAGCATTACGGCAGAAGGGGAATATCTTGCTCCAGAGGAAAACCCTACGATCTTAACTGCTGGTTGGAATATGATTGGATACATTAGACTTGAGCCTGCAGATGCTTCTGCTGTTCTCTCTGACATCAATTCTTCGGGTAATTTAGTAATTGCAAAAGATTTTGCGGGTAACGCTTATTTACCTGAGTTTAACTTTAACGGAATTGGAGACTTTGTTTCTGGGCAAGGATATCAATTAAAAGTAACTAACGATGATGTTTTAAATTATCTTTCTAACGAAGAGTCTTACCGAGTTTCTTCAATAGGTGTAACTAATAATTATTCATCTCACTTTGAAAGAGCCCTGCATACGGATAACAATATGACTGTTGTAATTGACGACGCAAGTTGGGATGTACTTCCTAAAGATGGCGCTGAAATAGCTGCTTTCGATGCTTATGGTACCCTTGTAGGTTCTGCTAAATACACCAGTCCTGTAACCGTATTAACAGTTTGGGGAGACGATGCTTTAACAAGCTCTAAAGATGGACTAAATGCAACTGAAGTAAGTTCATTTAAACTATGGTCTAACAATCAAACAAGTACATTTGAAGTTACCAAATGGGTTGAAGGTTCTTCAACTTATACAACCAATGAAATTAATGTAGCTTCAAGTATTGTAACAAATACCTCAAGCGTTGCTTTAATTTCAAGCGAAAGAGTTTTGGTTAAAGTGATCAATGTACTTGGTCAGGAAGTAGTTGTTGATGACTCTTTTACTGGAGAAGTTCTCTTTAATGTTTTCAACGACGGAACCGTAGAAAAAATGGTTAAATAAGTTACCATATAATAGTATTAAAAAAAGAGGCTTTCAGCGATGGAGCCTCTTTTTTTATGGTATTTATGTTTTGTATATTTGCTACAAATTTAAAATTAGTACATGAAAAATCTCCTCCCGATTAATTTAGTAATTCAATCATTTAGCTATTTTATTTTTCTATCAACTTTTTATTCTGTTGCACAAAGTAGAATTGTGGGTGGGGAAGATGTAGAGATAAGTTCCTACCCATGGCAAGTAGCTGTTGCCTACGAGGGGCCAGATTTTGGGAGCATGTGTGGCGGTTCAATCATTGGAGATTCATGGGTTTTAACTGCCGCACATTGTGTTGATGGAGCAGGTGATGCTAGTACCTATACCATAAATGCTGGATCCTCAGATAATTGGTCTTATTCAGGTGAATCTTATGATGTGGTTCAAATTATTTCGCATCCAGATTACGACGATCAGTGGCTACACAACGACATTGCTTTAATTCAAATTGAAGGATCGTTTAACTTTTCTGAAAATATAGCTCCTATTAGTCTAATCTCAGCTTCAGATGTTTTAAACGGACTTCAAGATCCTGGAGTACTAGCTACATCCACTGGTTGGGGAGTTTCAACTTCTGCTTATCTAAATGATACCATAGAAGCAACTCAATTACAGATGATTGAAGTGCCAATCGTTTCTAATGAAGTAGCTTGTGGAGCTGCAACAGATCCAAATGGGTTTGCTGGAGAATACGGTTGTCTTTTGGGCTTAGAGCTTGAGTTATACGATGGTACCACTATTTATGCGGGAGATTTAGAAAATGGGGGTTTATCTGCAGCTTCTGGAGATTCAGGAGGGCCATTAGTCGTGCCTAATGCCGACAGTACAGATTGGCTTTTGGTTGGTGTTACCTCTGGCGGATACACCCCTGGTATGCCTCAGTATCCGATGGGATATACTACGGTATCTTTTTATTTAGAATGGATTTTTCACAATGCAGAAGTAACATCTGACTATGGATGTATGGACGAAACAGCATGTAATTTTGACGCTGAAGCATTATTTGATCATGGATTTTGTTACACTACGAATGAATGTGGTGCTTGCGAACCTGCCCCTTTATTTGGATTCGATTGTTACGGTGAATGTTTGTCTGGTGAAAAGATTCACGTAGAAGTAGAAGATGTTGTTTCTGCTTACCCTGCGCAATGGCAATTAGGAGATTACGAAGGGATTAGAGGTTCCTATGACGTTTGTTTAGAAGAGGGATGTCACACTTTTTATATCATTAAAGACGGAGCTGGTCCTTGGCTGGGTTACAATTACACGATAAGTCAAGAAGATTCAATTTTAGCTCAAATGTATCTTGATGAAGGCCAAGGTGGTAGCTTACTTATTAATGTTAATTCCGAATGTGCTCCAATTTATGGGTGCTACGATACATTGGCTCTTAATTACGATGCGCTAGTAAACTCTTACGACGCCTCTTGTATTTATCCAATTCAGGGTTGTACAGATGTTTCTGCATATAATTTTGATAGTTTAGCTGTTCTTAGCGACGGGTCTTGTTTTTATGACACCGATTGTATTGGAGCCACGCTGTTATCAGTAAACGTAAATGCGGCTTACACGGAATATCTTACACAGTCTATTTCATGGGAGTTTGAAGGGTTTGAAGGAAATGCAGGAGAAGAAAAGTTAATTTGTGTTCAGCCAGGCTGTCACACCTTTACGATGTCCACTTTTACCGGACCTGGTTGGTTAGGAGACGTAACTGCAACTATAACGACTGTGGATGGCGAACAATTGCTTTACGCTACCTTAGACGATGGTTTTAGTGGAACAATTGAAGTTGATGTTGCTTCTGATTGCGATTTTGTGTACGGTTGTACAAATCCTACTGCATTTAATTACAATGTATTAGCCAATCAAGACGATGGCTTTTGCCACTTGCCAATACTAGATTGTGGAGACTCTACCACTGCATTTATGCATTTTACTGGTGGAGATTACAATTACCTAATTTCATGGGAAATGAATGGAATTGAAGGAGATTCTTACCCATTTGATCTTCAACAAGGTCAATTTTGTTTGGCCGATGGATGCTATATTTACAATATGTATAGCGATACATCTCAAGCTCCTTCTTGGCTTGATTCTTCTCAACTTGGTTGGGGCGGGGCAGAAGTTACAATCCTTGCCAGTGGTGGTCAGTTACTCGGCTTAGGTACTTTGGAGAATACAAATGTAGGTTCTTTGACTTTTTCATTAAATCAAGACTCTTGCTCTTTTACTTCTGGATGTACCGATTCATTAGCTCTTAATTACATTATTCTTGCTACAGCTGAAGACGGAAGTTGCATTTACCCTATTTTAGGTTGTACCGACTCTCTTGTGCTTAATTTTTCTCCAGAAGCGAATACTGACGACGGTTCTTGTAGTAAAGTAGAATGTGAAGGATTGACTCGCTTGCAAGTCGAAATTACAGGAGATTATATTGACGATGTAGCCTGGTCTATGAGTGGGTTTTACGGAGAGGCCGGAGCCTCTCCGGTTTGTTTACAAGACGGCTGTCATGCTTTTAACATCAATACATTTGATGAAAATGGAATTCAAACCGATAACTGGTTTGATGTTGATGTACAGATAACCAATACAGCTCATGAAGTTTTGTTTTCTGAATCTATAAGTGAGAATAATGCGGGCATTTATAATTTTGCTTTAAATACTTCAGATTCTTGTATCGCTGGTTGTACGAATCCATTAGCCTTTAATTATGAGGCAAATGCAAATGCAAATGATGGCTCTTGCATCGTTCCAATTGAATGTGAGCTTGGGACTCCTTATTTTCTTATGATGACTGATTCTTGGCCTTACGGCGAACATACAAATGAGCTCAGTATCTCTCAAAGTAATGGGGATGTATTGTCGTATTTATTTTTAGGTTCTCTTTCGCAAGCGAGTGCTTCTTTTTGTTTAAACGACGGTTGTAATGTGTTTACAGTTGGCGGCCAATGGGCTAACGAAATCACATGGGATCTTATAGATGCAAATCAAAACACAGTTATTTCTGGCGATGGAAATCAGACCGGCTTTTATTCGCTTAATTACTCGGGAGAATGTGGTCCTATATTCGGCTGCACCGACTCTTTAGCACTCAATTACGATAGCAATGCAAATGCATCAAATAATAGCTGTAATTATCCAGTGTCTGGCTGTACCGATTCTTTAGCTATTAACTTTAATCCAGACGCGGTTTCAGACAACGGAACATGTCAAGAGGCTATAAATTGTTCTTCATCTAATATTGTGTTTGTTCAACTTTCACAGGGAGAATTCCCAAGTGAAGTCACTTGGTCGGTTAATGAATATTCTGGAACCGTTGGTTTCTCTCAAATATGTTTGGCTTCTGGCTGTCATACATTTACAATGATTGATTCGTATGGCGATGGCTGGAATGGTGCAGTTGTCACTATAAGTGATGCACAAAATAATGAAATCATTTCTGGTACTTTAAGTTCTGGTTTGCAAGCCACATTAGAAGTTTGTATAGATTTTACAATCGTAGAAATTTTGGGTTGTACAGACACAACTGCTCTAAACTTCAATCCTACCGCTACTCAAGATGACAACTCTTGTGAGTACCCTCAGCAAATAACCAATCAATTAATTGAATTGCCTTCTGGTTGGTCTCTATTTTCGAGTTACATCCAATCCAATACAACCGATCTCATGGATATTTTTAATCCATTTAGTGCCGATGTAATTATTGTAAAAAATAATACAGGTGATACTTATCTGCCAGAATTTAATTTTAATAATATTGGAGATTTACAGTCAGAGCAAGGTTATTATATCAAGACGTACAACGCCTTTAATATTACTTTAGAAGGCGTTTATGTGACTCCTGAATTAAATCCAATTGCCTTAGATGCTGGTTGGAATCTGATTGGATACCTCAGGCTTGAATCTGCAGACGCTTCTGCCGTTCTAGCAGACATAAGTGCTTCTGGTAATTTAATAATTGCAAAAGATTACGCCGGTAATACCTACTTACCAGAGTTTAACTTTAATGGCATCGGAGATTTCGTTCCGGGACAAGGGTATCAATTAAAAATCAATAATGATGCTGTTTTAAATTACCTTTCTAACGAAGACTCGTACCGAATATCTTCTGTAGACATTACCAAAAACACCTCATCTCACTTCAAAACAACCTCAATTACAGATAACAATATGGTAATTGTAATGCCTGATGCTTGCTGGGATACACTACCTAAAGAAGGTGCAGAAATAACTGCTTACGACTCTTTTGGTACTATGGTAGGGTCTGTAAAATACACAAGTCCTGTAACCGTATTAACGGTTTGGGGAGACGATGCATTAACAGCCAAAAAAGATGGGCTAGATGTAACCGAAGTAAGTTCATTTAAAATAGTATCTAACCACCAAGAAAGTATTGTTGAAGTAACTGATTGGATGCAAGGATCTTCATTTTACGCAACCAATCAAATTAATGTAGCCTCAAGTATTGTAACAAATGCTGGAAGCGCTCCATTAATTTCTGGCGCAAGAGTTTTGGTTAAAGTGATCAATGTACTTGGACAAGTAGTAGTTGATGGTGAATCGTGTAAGGGTAAAGTTCTCTTTCATGTTTACAACGATGGAACCGTAGAAAAAAGAGTTCAGTAAACTATTTACGCTCAGTAAAAAAACGGCTCTATTTCCGAAAATCTCATGCTAATGCAGCTCTTCAGTTTTTTTTATAATTTTTAATAACGATCAATGTTATAAATACAACTCATTATGATACAGCTTAAATATACTTTAATACTGTTTTTTTTAGTGAACGGCTTTACCTTTGCATTACCTTCTATGATGGTTAATGAAGGTGAAACTATGATTTCGGGTTGTTTAGATCAGAATGCCATAAACTACAATCCACTGGCAACTGTTCAGGAAGAAGATGAGTGGGGTAATACGCGCTGTACTTATTCCTCTTGTAATGATGCCCCTTACGACGGTTGTATGTATACCGAGGCCTACTCTCCATGGTACGAATGGTTTACTCCAACTGATTGCAGTAATTTCGGAGGAACACCTTGTTTCGTTGCTTTACCGTGCGATTCATGTGCTTATAATGAAGTATGTAATGGGAGTGTATGTGAACAAATAAGTACCGTAAGTACTGATTTACCTGTTGTGTACATCAATACCGAAAACCAAGAATTAATCAATTCCACAGATGTTTATGTATTGGGTACTGTTACTGTTGAGAGCGGCTTTAGCGTAAAGGGTGATTCTTTACTCTTTGGTCTTGATTCTCTTTCTATGAAAATTAGAGGTAGAGGGAACTCCACATGGGTAACACATCCAAAAAAACCTTATCAAATGAAATTGGATGATAAAGCTGAGTTTTTAGGAATGCCAAACGATAAAAAGTGGCTCTTCTTGGCTGAGCATTCCGATAAGACAATGCTTCGCAACGCCATTGCCTTAGAAATGGGCTATGCCTCCACCTTAGATTGGACACCTCTAGGAGAGTTTGCTGAAGTTTACATCAATGGGCTCTACAATGGAACTTACTTTATAACACAAAAGGTAGAAGAGAAATCGAATCGTGTGGATATTGGGAATGAGGGCTTTTTATTGGAAATAGATCAATTGGAAAGACTTGATGAAGACGATCATTACGTATCCTCCAATCAATTTCCCGTAATCAATGTTAAGGAACCAAACATTAACGATATTATAGAGGACGATGGAATTTTTTCTGCAGACAGTACACTCGCTGTAATTGACAATTTTATTAATGAATTTGAAAACGTGCTTTTCAATCCTATTTTCACGGATCCTATTAATGGTTATGCCAAATACATTGATGTTGAAAGTTTTATAGATTGGTTTCTTATTAACGAAATTTCTAAAAATGTAGATTCTAAAAGTTATTCAAGCATCTATTTTAATGTAATTCTGGATGGAGCGAATAACGGGAAGATAAAAATGGGTCCGCTTTGGGATTTTGATTTGTCTTTTGGGAATAACGACTATTCTGATTGTGAATTTACCGATGGCTGGTGGGTGCGAAATAATCCTTGGATTTCACGTTTATTTCAAGATCCGGTGTTTCAAAATCAAGTTAAAGTGAGATTCGACGAGCACTTTTATGCAAGAAAGGATACCCTACTTAACGCCATTACCAATTTTTCAAACACCTTGCTACCTTCTGCTGTTGAAAATGACATTACATGGGCTCCTTACCTAGGAACTTATGTATGGCCAAATCCATTTCAGGCAGATGTTTCTTCTGGAAATTCAGGTCAACAAGGCTATACCGAAGCGGTAACTTACATGAAAGATTGGTACACTCAAAGGATGGAATGGTTAAGAATAAATTTAGGCACATCTTCAGCCTTATTAGGCTGTTTGGATGCCAATGCGATTAATTACAATCCGAATGCAACTGCTCAGGCTCAAGATCAGTGGAACAACGCATTATGCACCTACGCATCTTGTAACGATGTGCCAACCGATGGTTGTATGTATACGAATGCATTTGCTGCTTTTAATACTAATTTTAATGCTGACGACTGTTCTAGTTACGGAGGGACACCTTGTTTAGATGTTCCAGAACCCCCTACTACATCTCAAGAACTTAACCTTCCAGAAGGATGGTCCATGTTCTCTACCTATATGCTAGCAGAAAATATGAGTTTAGAAGCAGTATTAGAACCCATAGTAGAAAATGTTGTTATTGTTAAAGATTACTTAGGTGCTGCTTATCTTCCAGAATATAACTTCAATACTATTGGAGCTGTAGAGCTAGGTTTGGCTTATTTTATAAAACTCACCAATGCCGAAAATTTAAGTATTCAAGGTACTTACCAGAATCCTGAGCAATACGCAATTGCGTTAAACCAGGGTTGGAGTTTACTTGGTTACCTGAGGCTAGAGCCTGCAGATGCTGTAGCTGTATTAGCTGATGTTCATAACTCAAGTACTGTTATCGTTGCTAAAGATTATTCTGGTAATGCTTACTTGCCCGAGTGGGAATTCAACAACATAGGAGATTTTGAGCCGGGCCAAGGGTATCATTTAAAGTTAAGTAATGAAGGGACTCTTACGTATCTTTCTAACGACGATTTCTACAGAACATCTATGATTGAACCTCTTGAAAATAATTTAGCTCACTTCCCAAAAGCCCCTATTCAAGCAAATAACATGACTTTTGTTATAGAAGATCACTCTTGGGATATTCTTCCCCAAGAAGGGGCAGAAATAGCCGCTTATGATCGCTCTGGAAATTTAGTTGGTTCAGCTATTTATACTAGCCCAGTAAGTGTTTTAACCGTTTGGGGAGATGATGAGCTAACTGCTACAAAAGACGGCTTAGAAAATGCAGAACTTAGCTCATTTAAAGTTTGGTCAAGCCATCAAACCCATACATTTGAAATTGTAAAATGGAATCAAGGCTCTGCATACTATTCTGAAAATGCAATTAATGTGGCTTCAAGTATAGTTACTAACAACCCACGTGTAATTTTAACAGCCAAACAGCCTATCTGGCTTAAGACCGTAAATATGCTGGGACAAGAAGTTAGCTTAGCGGATTCATTTAAGGGACAAGTTCTTTTTAAGATTTTTAGTAACGGTACCGTTCAAAAAACAGTAAAATAGGCATCTAAATTTACGTAAGGGGTTTCGTTTACAAAACCTGTTTATTTTGTTAATAGAATTACGAAATCTACTATTGATTCGTTCAATAAATTCCTAAATTCGATACATTAATAAAGCACTGTTTTATTTTTTTATGAAGTTTTGTAAGCATTTTTCACTTATTATAGTTTCACTATTTGTGAGCTGTTCTTCTCCTCAAACAAATCAAGAGGATATAGGATTACCTAGTATACCTTTGCCAGAACCTGTGATTGAATATGGTTTTGTGGTAGACACTTTTAACATTGTTAAAAATGAAATAAATCCAGGAGAATCTCTAGGTAAGATTTTGAATACGAATGGGGTTTCGTTTTCCCAGATAGCTATAATCGCAAAAGAAACAAGAAACACTGATTTTGATGTAAGATACCTTAAAGCGGGTCATACCTATGCTTTGTTTTGCGTTCAAGATACGGCAGCAAATAATACAGCTCAGTTATTTATATATGAGCAAGACAAGGTTAATTATGTGGTTTATGATTTTAGAGACACTTTAAAAGTTTACCAAGCTCAAAAACCAATAGAAGTTAGATTAATCGAAGATGCGGGGATTATTGAAAAAGGATCTAGCTTTTTTTTAACAGGTGCTGCAAGTGGATTGTCTGATCGCTTGTGCGAAATTATTTCTGATGAAATTTACTGTTGGACACTTGACTTTAGACATGTTCAGCCAGGAGATCGTTTTAAAGTGTTGTACGAGGCTAAATACTTAGACGGTGAGTTTGTAGGTGTGGGAGAAGTCAAAGCTGCTTATTTCAATCATTTGGGGCAAGATTTTTATGCCTATCCTTTTAACGATACCGGTTTTGATGATTACTTTGACCAAGACGGTGGTAATCTGCGTAAATTTTTCTTAAAAACGCCAGTTAAGAACAGCAGAATTTCTTCTAGATACTCTAAAAATAGATTTCATCCTGTACAAAAGAGGTGGAAGTCTCACAAAGGTACCGATTATGCAGCACCTAGAGGCACTCCAATTTGGTCTACCGCTGATGGAGTAGTAGAGGCAGCAACGTATAAAAAGTACAATGGAAATTATGTAAAGGTACGGCACAATGGGACGTATACAACTCAGTACTTACATATGTCTAAAATTGCCAAAGGTATTCGTGTAGGTACCCATGTAAAACAAGGACAAACTATCGGTTACGTTGGGAGTACAGGTTTGGCAACGGGCCCTCATGTATGTTATCGATTCTGGAAAAATGGGAATCAAGTAGATCCTTTTAAAAGTAAATTACCACCTTCCGATCCAGTTAGCCAAGCGTCTAGGCCCAGTTTCGAAAACCTTAGAGATAGCTTGGCGACACGCTTAGACAGTATTCCTTATCCGGAGCCAATTAAACTTCAGAAAGCGTTGTAGTGGTTTTGTAGTTTGATGGGTTGTGAAGCACCTTACAGTATTTTTCTGCGACCTCTTGCGTGCTTTTTAAGTCACCATTTTTATGATAATTTTGAAATTCTTTTAAACGAGGAAACTCTTTTTCATCCGCAAAACGTATGTCATTTTGCATCGGAGTATCTACTTTTCCTGGAGCAATACATAAGGACACAACATCTTTATGTTCTTCTCCAACACATTTACTCAACATAGCTAATCCAGCTTTAGAAGAGCAGTACGTATTCCAACCTTCAATAGCTGAATTTGATGCGCCCGAACCAATACTTAAAATAACTTTTTGAGCTGTAGAAGGTTTAAAGGTAGCTATAAAATGATTCGTCAGAATTGCTGGAGCAACCAAGTTTATTAAATAAGAAGCTGCAATAGCACCCATTTCTTGGTTTCCTATTTTTTGAATTGGACCCACCCAACCTGCGTTATGTATCAAGGTGATTTGCGCTGCATTTTTCCATTCAGGAAACTCCAGCATCTCAATATCTGCAACATCATTAAGGTCTAACGTAATGTGTTGGTAGTTTGGGTGGTTTATTTTTTGCGTTCTAGAAATTCCAATAACACGATGGTTTTCATCTTGTAAAAGCATTTCTGTTAGTTCTCTTCCAATACCACTGCTTGTTCCTGTAATTATAAATGCTTTCATACGAGCTTTTAAAATCGTTTTAGTTATTTATTTCTAAAAATCGTTCAATGTTTTTGGTGAGTCCAAAAAGGGCAATTATATCTAATTTTTTAATTACGGTATCTGATGTTGGTACTCCTATAATATGGTACTCTTTATCCGTCTCTTCATTTTTTCGTAAAATGGTTACTAAGTTTAGGTCGTATTTTTCTCTTAAACTAATGTCTTTTAAACTTCTACCTAAAACTTGGGTCGGCGCTTTTACCTCAACAATTTCATAATCATCTGGAAGCTGAATGCACATAACTACATCCGGATTTATAAGCATCTCAGCCACATTGCCTCCCACCTCATCTTCTGGAGATAGAATTTCTGTAACGCCCATCTTTTCGAGGATACGTCTTTGATCGCTTCCCATTGCCCGGGTAATAATACGTTTCACTTTCAGCTCCATTAAAAGAAAGGTGCAAAGTAAAAGCCCTTGAAAGTTCTCTCCAATGGCTACTACGACAGCATCCATGTCTTGGATGTTTTGTGAAAGAAGTGCCTTTTTATCTGTAGCATCTAGAGCTACGGCATACGATACCTCATCTTTTATGTTCTCCACTTTCTCTAGAGAATTGTCTATAGCGAGAACCTCAGCTCCTCGTAGCGATAGGTTTGTAGCAATAGCCGATCCAAATTGACCAAGACCGATAACAGCAAAGCGTTGATCTGACATAATGTATTTTTATTTGTTCTTACAAATGTAGAAATTTGTTTGCACTTGGCTATTGTGTATTTTTGCATTAGATTTAAAACTTATGAAAAAAGCGTACTACCTATCTAGTTGCACTACTTGTATCCGAATTTTACAAGAGTTTAAGAACGAACAATTTGTGTTGCAAGACCTAAAATCAGCACCTGTTACACCCAAACAATTAGATCAAATGTACGCATTAACCTCTTCCTATGAATCTTTATTTAGCAAGAGAGCCCAAAAGTATAAGCATATGGGTTTAAAAGACAAAAACCTTACAGAACAAGATTTTAAAGGATTGTTACTCGAAGAGTATACTTTTTTAAAGAGACCTGTATTTATGTTTGATGAGGCTATTTTTATTGGAAATTCTAAAAAAGTTTTGATGGCATTAAAAGCGTATTTGTCTGATGAATAGTATTGCAAAATCACACCTAGCTTTATTTTTAGCCAATCTTATTTACGCCATTACTTTTACCTTTGCGAAAGACGTAATGCCTAACACCATACAACCTTTGGGTTTTATACTTGTTCGTGTTACGGGAGCTATGGTGGTCTTTCAAATTATTCATAGGATTTGGATTCGAGAAAAAGTAAAGCGAGAAGACTATGGAATTATAGCGCTTTGCGCTCTTTTTGGTGTGGCTTTAAATATGATGCTTTTTTTTAAGGGTTTAAATTTTACAACGCCTATTCATGCCTCGGTTACTATGACATCCACGCCCATAATAGTTTTCATTTTGGCGCTGTTTTTAAAGTCAGAAAAAGCAATTCCTTTACGAATAGTTGGGGTGCTTCTTGGCGCTATTGGCGCCATCGTATTAGCTGTTTATGGCCGAAATTTTGAACTTGGTAATCCTCATTTAGCTTTGGGAAATTTCTTCGTTTTTCTTAATGCTTTATTTTATGGATTGTACCTCACCCTGGTAAAGCCTTTAATGAAGAAGTACCACTTTTTAACTATTATGAAATGGATTTTTACGATTGGTTTTTTTGTTGTTCTGCCTTTTGGTTTTACAGATGTTCAGGCCGTTCAATGGACTACAATAGCAACTAAAGTTTGGGGAGAAATAGCTTTTATTGTATTTGGTACCTCCGTGCTTGCCTACCTATTTAATGTTTATGCATTGTCTAACCTAAGAGCCTCTACGGTTGGCTTCTATATATATTTACAACCTGTATTGGCTACCTTCATCGCTTTGATGCTTGGTTCAGATCAGTTGGATGTAGTTAAAATAGTAGCTGCTTGCATCATTTTCATTGGGGTGTATTTAGTGGGTAGAAAGCCCAAAGCTCTGAAGGAATAATCGTTTTCCCCAACTAATTTCCTTAGTTTTGCATTAAATATTTTTTATGATTCAATCGATGACAGGTTTTGGTAGAGCAACTTTAGTGTTACCAAAAAAGAAAATTACAGTAGAGGCTAAGAGTCTAAACTCTAAGCAGATTGATATAAACACTCGCATCCCCTCTTTTTACAAAGAAAAAGAATTGGATGTGCGTTCTTATCTTTCGTCCACGCTACGAAGAGGAAAGATTGAATTAGCTATTTTTGTTGAAAATACGGGTACCGACTCTCAGCACAAAATTAATCAAGAATTGGTTATTTCCTACATGACTTCTTTACAAGAAGTAGGTGCAGGTAACGTACAAACCGGAGAACTACTTTCTATGGCTATGCGCCTGCCAGATGCGATGAAAGTGGAACACCAAGATTTTGATAAAGACGAATGGCTGGCAGTTATGAATGTTGTTAAAGAAGCTGTTGCAGCCTTGGTTGATTTTAGAAAAACCGAAGGGTTGTCTCTAGAAAAGGATATTAAAGCGCAAATTGCAACTATCGAAAGACTTCACAATGAAGTACCCAAGTATGAGCAAGAGCGCATAAATACTATAAAGTCTCGTATTTCTGCCAAGTTAACGGATGTATTGCAATCTGTAGATTTTGATAGAGATCGTTTGGAACAAGAAATGATTTATTTTATTGAAAAGTTAGACGTTTCGGAAGAAAAAGTTCGTTTAAAAAATCATTGTTCTTATTTTATCGAAACAATGAATTCTGAAGAGTCTAATGGTAAAAAATTAGGTTTTATTTCTCAAGAACTTGGTAGAGAAATCAATACAATGGGCTCAAAAGCAAACCACACTGATATTCAGAAGTTAGTAGTTCAAATGAAAGACGCTCTTGAGAAAATTAAAGAACAAACACTGAACGTTCTGTAGTATGGATTCGGGTAAACTCATTATATTTTCCGCCCCCTCTGGTGCTGGTAAATCTACCATTGTAAATTACTTAGTAAACCAAGGCGTTCCTGTTGAGTTTTCTGTTTCGGCATGTAGTAGAGCACCCAGAGGAATTGAAAAAGAAGGTGAGCACTATTATTTTTTAAGTCAGGACGAATTCAAATCGAAAATTGCTGCGGAGGCTTTTTTGGAATGGGAAGAAGTTTATAAGGGACGTTACTACGGAACACTTCGTTCAGAGGTGAATCGCATTTGGTCAAAGGGGAGTCATGTGATTTTTGATCTTGATGTTGTGGGGGGTGTAAATTTAAAAAAGCAATTTGGCGATCAAGCTCTTTCAATTTTTATACAACCGCCTTCTTTAGAAGTTTTAAAACAGCGTCTTATTGCTCGAAAAACAGAAGATCATGAAAATTTAATGATGCGTTTGAATAAAGCTCAAGAGGAAATGTCTTTTGCAAACGAGTTTGATTTAGTTATTGTAAATAAGGATTTGAAAACTGCTCAAAAGGAAGCATTTCAAAAGGTAACAGATTTTTTAAATGGCTAGTAGAAAAAAAATAGGGCTGTATTTTGGTACATTTAATCCCATCCACATAGGGCATCTTATTATTGCAAACCATATGGCCAACTACACGAATCTTGATGAGGTTTGGTTTGTTGTTAGTCCTCACAACCCATTTAAGAAAAAGAAAAACTTATTAGATGATTATGCGCGTTTAGAAATGGTTCACAGAGCAGCTAAAGACTATGACAATTTACGCGTGTCGGACATAGAGTTTAGCCTTACTCAGCCTTCCTATACCGTAAATACTTTGGCTTGTTTGAGCGAAAAACATCCTGAGAACCATTTTTCTCTAATTATGGGGGGAGACAATCTAAGTACGCTGCACAAGTGGAGAAATTACGAATACATACTAGAAAATCACGAGCTTTATGTTTACCCGCGTTTGGCAACAATGCCTGGTTCTTTAGACAACCATCCGAGTGTTAATTTAGTTGGAGCTCCCATCATTCAAATATCCTCCTCATTTATAAGAAATGCGATTAAAGAAAAGAAAGATGCGAGAGCGATGTTGCCTCCTGATGTTTGGGCTTATATTGATCAGATGAACTACTATTCGTAGTAGAATTGTGCTTGTTTTTAGAGTAACATAGCATCTAGCGTTTGTGTAGTTACAGAATGGTAATTTCCTCGTGCTTTTTTGTAAATTTTCAAAGCCTTTGGCGCATCTTTTTTATGCAGCGCTTCGTAAATTGGTTGCAAAAACTTTCGTCGTCCAACAGTCATTAAGAAATTTTCTAGGCTTCTATCTGCTGCTTTGTAATTTGTTGGAATAATGAGTTGAAACCAAGCATTTAAAATTTCAGCATTGCCACTGTTTGTAAAATTAAAAGCGAGGTCTAGTTTTTTCAAATTGTTTAGAGAAATATCTTTTGGTAACTTTCTTAAAAAATGCAGCCACTCGTGTGATGACCAATTTTCTGAATTAATGTTTTCCAAAGGATAGCCTTTTTTGAAAGAGAGAAGGGCCTTGTTTACCGCTTTGAATTTAGTAGAGGTTACTTTAGGACAGTTGTCGGGAATTCCAGCTCCGTAAACCCATTCGTCTAATCGAATTTTCTTTTTAGCTTCTGGGTCTTTGTTCAGTAGGTGGGTGTTTAAGTATGCAATGAATTCTTCAGTATCCATCACTTTAAAAGCATTTTCAGCGAAGTATTTATTTAAAAATAAATCAAATTGCTTTCTTCCAACAGATGCTTCAATTAACCGAAGTAAAAAGAACCCTTTTTCGTATGCAATATCCGTCATGCCATCGTCTGGATCTCGCTGCACTAAATTTAATTTTAAGTGGGTATCTTTATGCGTATGGCCAAGAGTACTAACTGTATGTTCTAAGTCTTGTTTCCCTAAGAGTGCTAACATGTTTGCATAATCTTTGCCTTCCATCTGCTCCATAATTCGCCTTTCAAAGTAAACCGTAAAGCCTTCATTTAGCCAAAAATCGTCCCAGGTTTTATTGGTCACTAAATTACCAGACCAAGAGTGTGCAAGCTCATGTGCTATCAGTGCTGTTAAAGATCTATCTCCAGCTAAAATGGTTGGTGTTACAAATGTCAAACGCGGATTTTCCATTCCGCCAAAGGGAAAACTAGGAGGGAGGAGCAGCATATCATACCTATCCCAGGCATATTTACCGTACATTTTTTCAGCAATTTTAAGCATGTTTTCCGTCTCAGCAAACTCGTAAGCAGCTTTTGCAATCATTTCTGGTTCTGCGTATATTCCAGTGTGTTTTCCTAGGTTCTGAAATTCTAGATTACCTACACCAAGCGCCATCAAGTAAGCCGGTATAGCTTGTTCCATTTTAAAATAATAAACGCCATCGCTGTTTTTTTTAGTAGGATTTTCTGCACTCATCACAGCCATCAGGTCAATGGGTACTTTTACCTTTGCATTGTAGCTAAAACGAACGCCTGGAGAGTCTTGGCAAGGCAACCAAGTTCTAGCCAAAATGGCTTGAGATTGTGTAAATAAAAAGGGCTGTTTTTTACCCGCAGTTTGTTTAGGGTTTAACCATTGCAATGCTTTAGCATTTGGTGCAGATTGGTAATAAATGCTTAGTTCTGTTGCTTTTTCATCAATCTCTATACGGAGTGCTTGACCCAGTACTGCGTCTTTTTCACCAAACGAATAGGTGCAGTTTTCGCCAAGACTGGTAATGGAGTCAATGATTAATCCGTTGGCATCTAAAACAAGCTCGCTACTTCCCGCAATGTTTTTTAGTGTGTAAGTGGCTTTACCTGAAATAACTTCTTTCTCAAAATCAATCTTTACATCTAAATCTAAATGAGTTGTTTGGACATTATGAGGCTCCGAGAAACTGTGTTTATCAACACGTAGGTCTTTTTTTGCAGAACAAGAAACGAGTAGGAGTGCTGTTGTAATTAGACTGATGATTTTATTCATGGGTATTTTTTTGTTGGACTAATGTAAACAAAATTAAGTTCTGTATTTAAAGATCTATCTAGAAGATTGTACTTGAACTAGTTCCTCTCAATTGGGGTATCAATCAGATTCGTTGTTTTTTAATTCTGCGTACCTAAAACAGTCAATCGTATGGTCGTTTACCATTCCTGTAGCTTGCATAAAGGCATAAATTACTTTAGAGCCAACAAATTTAAATCCTCTTTTTTTGAGCTCTTTACTTAGTTTGTCCGACAAATCAGAAGTTGCTGTAATTTCGCTCATTTGTTTTCGCTTGTTTTGAATTGGTTTTCTCTTGACAAACGCCCAAATAAAGGAATTGAAACTCCCAAATTCTTCTTGAATTTTTATGAAGGCTTGTGCATTAGATATGGCTGCTCTAATTTTTTGTTTGTGCCTAACAATTCCACTATTTAAAAGGAGTTCTTCAATTTTGTTCTCTTTGTATTGTGCCATTTTTGTACTGTCAAAAAAATCAAGTGCTTCTCGAAAGTTTTCTCTTTTACGTAAAATGGTAATCCAACTAAGTCCGGATTGAAACGTTTCTAAAATTAAACATTCAAACAGTTGTTTATCTCGGTGAACGGGCTCGCCCCATTCGCTGTCGTGGTAGGCAATGTAAAGCGGGTCGTTTGTAACCCAGTTGCAACGCTTTTTTTCTGTCATTAAATTGCAGGCTCCATCCAATCACCATTTTCTTTTATAAGCTCTACCAGGGCATTTACAGCTTCATCAGCTGGAATGTTTCTTTGTACAACGTCTTGTTCTTTGTACAGTGTTATTTTACCCTCTCCAGTACCTACATAGCCATAATCGGCATCTGCCATTTCTCCGGGTCCGTTAACAATACAGCCCATAATACCAATTTTTAAACCTTTTAGGTGGCTGGTTTTTGTTCGGATTTTTGCGGTTGTTTCTTGAAGATCAAATAGTGTTCTTCCGCAACTAGGGCAGGAGATGTATTCTGTTTTGGAGATGCGTGTTCTGGTAGCTTGAAGAATTCCAAAGGCCGTTTGAGTAATTATTTTATCGCCGCCACAATTTTCTGCTGCAATAAAAACGCCATCTCCAAGCCCGTCTAACAATAAGGCGCCCATGTCTGTAGAAGATTGCAACTGAACTTGCTCTTCCTTTAAATCTTTATAGGCTCTTCCGATGATCACGGGTGTTTTGCAGTCAGCATTCATCAAATCAATAAACAATTTGCGTTGCTCTGCCATTCCGTGTTTGTTATAGGTATCTATTACAAGTACAGCTGTAGTGTCTGCTTTTAGTTTTGAAATTAAACCAGTAGTTACCTCATTAATACAGGCATATACTAGGTTAAGTTTGTCGGATAATTCCACGTCACTGGCATACGTTTTTGCATCTAAAAAAGGATAGCAACGCGTGCCTTTGTTATTCAACCATGTTTTGTAGTTGTAGATAATCCCTAGTGTACCCGGAATTTCAAAATCGACGGTTGTGTCACCTGTAAAAATGTAATCGCAAGCCATGTCTGCAATAGACCATTTGTCCAATGGAACTGAATAATTGTAACCTAAAGCGAAAAAGTTGGCAGGCGATATTTTCTTTTTCAAGCAAAAGTCAGCCATCACAATAGGGACGTTTTTGGCGCCAATATTTAAAACGCTATTGGTTTTTCTTTTGTGGTATTCAAAAGGATTAATCGGGTTTTTTGACACCTCTTGTATCGCCTTGTGAGGAAGTCTATTAGTATAACGATCTACTAAGTTTTTGGCTACAGGTATTTCAAATTCTGGCTCTTCTGTTAAAGAAACTCTAACGGTGTCTCCAATACCATCCTCTAGAAGTGTGCCAATTCCAACTGCCGATTTTATTCTTCCATCTTCTCCTTCTCCAGCCTCCGTTACACCTAAGTGAAGCGGGTAACTCATTCCTTCTTCTTGCATTTTATGAATGAGTAAACGGTATGCCTGAACCATTACTTGTGGGTTACTCGCTTTCATTGAGATAATAACCTGATCGTAATCCAAACGCTGGCAGATGCGAAGAAACTCTAATGCAGATTCTACCATTCCCATTGGTGTGTCGCCATAACGACTTAAAATACGATCTGATAGAGACCCATGATTTGTTCCAATTCGCATGGCGGTTCCTTCTTCTTTACATATTAAAACCAGTGGTGTAAAGCGTTTTGCTATTCTTTCGAGTTGCGCCTGGTAACTTTCCTCTGTGTATTCGAGTTGTTCAAATCTTTTCTTGTCGGCATAATTTCCCGGATTTACACGAACTTTTTCTACAATTCTAGCAGCAATTTCTGCAGCTGCAGGCGTAAAATGGATGTCGGCAACCAGCGGAGTGTTGAAGCCACGCTTTCGCAATTCGTTTTTTATGTTGAGAAGATTTTCAGCCTCTCTTTTGCTAGGTGCTGTTATACGAACTAGTTCACATCCCGCTTCAATCATTCGAATAGATTGAGCTACGGTAGCTTCTGTATCCATCGTATTGGTAGTGGTCATTGATTGCAGTCGTATGGGGTTGTCGCCGCCAATACCAATAGCACCAATCTTAACTTCGTGACTTTTGTATCTTTTATATGCCGTAAGGCTTGCGCAATAGTTCTGTGTTGTATCCATCGCCTCAAATTTCGTGTTTTAAAATTAATAGTCAAACTACCAGGTCAAAAAAGTAACCGCTTTATCAACATATCTATTATTAAGAATGGATATTAATTGCTACTTGGTTTGTTTACTGCTTGTTTGTGTCTTAAATTTGCATTTTAATATAAACGAATTATATAACCCTAGAAAATAAATCAACATGAGCAATAGCGCTGGATTGTTTTCATCATCACTGGGAAGGAAGTACTTAATGGCTTTGACTGGCTTATTCCTTTGCAGTTTTCTTTTGATACACCTTTTAGGAAATGTCGCCTTATTTACAGATCCTGTTCAATTTAACGAGTACACTCGTTTTATGTCTTCCAATCCTATCATCCGTGTAATGGAAATTATATTGGTACTTGGATTTTTAACACACATTGTAGACGCAGTAATGTTGTCTAAGGCTAATAAAGCAGCTCAGCCTGTTAAGTATGCAATGGACAGGAAACAAAGTTCTTGGTACTCCAGAAATATGGGGCTTACGGGTTCTATTATTTTGGCCTTCTTAATTCTTCATTTACAATCGTTTTGGTACGGTTACAAGTTTGGAGATGTAGCAATGACTCTAGACAGTTCTGGTGCAGAGATTAAAGACATGTTTACAATGGTGGTTTCTGCATTTAGTGAATTGTGGTACTCTGCTATTTATGTTGCTGCAATGCTTCTTTTAGGAACACACTTAAATCATGGATTTCAATCGGCGTTCCAATCTGTTGGCTTACGTCATAAAAAATACACACCCACTATTAAAAAACTGGGTACTGCATTTGCTGTAGCAATGACTTTAGGATTCATTTCTTTCCCAATTTATTTCTACATCACACAACTATAAGGATATGCAAGAACTATTTGATAATATTCCAGAAGGCCCTTTAGCCGATAAGTGGACTAAGTTTAAAGCAGATGCCAAGCTCGTAAACCCTTCTAACAGAAGAAACATAGATGTTATTGTTGTTGGTACAGGTTTAGCTGGTGGTGCTGCAGCTGCTTCCCTTGGAGAAATGGGTTTTAATGTAAAATCATTTTGTTTCCAAGATTCTCCCCGACGTGCGCATTCAATTGCAGCTCAAGGAGGAATTAATGCTGCAAAAAATTACCAAAACGATGGTGACAGTACGTACCGTTTGTTTTACGACACTGTAAAAGGTGGAGATTATCGTTCGCGTGAAGCTAACGTTTACCGATTGGCTGAGGTATCGACCAATATTATCGACCAATGCGTTGCGCAAGGGGTTCCTTTTGCAAGAGAATATGGAGGTCTGCTAGACAATCGTTCTTTTGGTGGGGTACAAGTGCAACGTACTTTTTATGCCAAAGGTCAAACCGGTCAGCAATTGTTAATTGGTGCTTACCAAGCCCTAAGTCGTCAAATACACAAAGGCACTGTTACGATGTACAACCGTCATGAAATGATGGAAGTTGTAAAAATAGATGGCAAAGCACGTGGTATTATTGCTCGTAATTTAATTACTGGTGAAGTAGAAAGACATGCCGCTCACGCAGTAGTGATTGCTTCTGGTGGCTATGGAAATGTATATTTCCTTTCTACCAACGCCATGGGTTCTAATGTTACAGCATCTTGGAAATCCTACAAAAGTGGTGCCCACTTTGCGAACTCTTGTTTCGTTCAAATTCACCCAACATGCATTCCGGTTACTGGCGATCATCAATCCAAATTAACCCTTATGTCTGAGTCCCTTCGTAACGACGGACGAATATGGGTTCCTAAGAAAAAAGAAGACGCACAAGCCATAGCAAATGGAACTAAAACAGCCTTAGATATTGCTGAGGACGATAGAGATTATTACCTTGAAAGAAGATATCCTGCTTTTGGAAATTTAGTTCCTCGCGATGTAGCCTCTCGAGCATCAAAAGAAAGATGTGATGCTGGTTATGGAGTTAATAAAACAGGTCAAGCAGTATTTTTAGATTTCTCAGCAGCGATTAATCGCCTGGGTAAAGATGCTGTTGAAGCGCGTTATGGAAATCTATTTCAAATGTATGAGAAGATTACCGCAGAGAACCCGTATGTAATGCCAATGAAAATATACCCTGCAATTCACTACACAATGGGTGGTGTATGGGTTGATTACAATTTACAGACAGCTGTTCCAGGATTGTTTGCCGCTGGAGAAGCTAATTTCTCCGATCATGGTGCAAACCGTTTGGGAGCTTCCGCTTTAATGCAAGGACTTGCCGATGGTTATTTTGTACTACCTTATACGATCTCTAACTATTTAGCGGACGACATTACCACGGGTGAAATTTCTACAGACCATTCTGCCTTTGAGCAATCTGAAAAGAATGTAAAAGAGCGTTTGGATTTCTTTATGAATAACAACGGTTCTAAAACGGTAGACCACTTCCACAAGAGATTGGGTAAAGTGATGTGGGAAAAATGTGGGATGTCTCGAAGTAAAGAAGGACTGGAAGAAGCTCTTGCTGAAATTAAAGCGATTCGTGAAGAATTTTGGAAAGAAGTAAAAGTTCCGGGTGTTCAAAACAGCTTGAATCAAGAGTTGGAAAAAGCAGGTCGTGTTGCCGATTTTATAGAACTAGGTGAGTTGATGTGTCACGACGCCTTAAGTAGAGAAGAATCTTGTGGGGGTCATTTCCGTGAAGAACACCAAACTCCAGAAGGAGAAGCATTGCGAAATGATAAGGATTACTCTTACGTTTCTGCTTGGAAGTACAAAGGTGAAAACCAAACTCCTGAGCTTGTAAAGGAACATTTGAAGTTTGAAAATATTGAGTTGAAACAAAGAAGCTACAAATAATGGCTGGTATGAATCTTACACTTAAAGTTTGGCGTCAAAAAGGCGCGCAAGACAAAGGACGTATTGTTGAATACAAAATGTCTGCTATTTCTCCTGATATGTCATTCTTAGAAATGATGGATGTACTGAATGACAAACTCATTCTAAAGGGAGACGAGCCAGTTGCTTTTGATCACGATTGTCGTGAAGGGATCTGTGGTTCGTGTTCTATGTACATTAATGGAGAGCCTCATGGCCCTGAAAATTTAATTACCACATGTCAGTTGCACATGCGTTCTTTTAAAGACGGCGATACGATTTATATCGAGCCATGGAGAGCTGCAGCCTTTCCGGTTGTAAAAGATTTGGTTGTTGATCGAAGTGCTTTTGATGCGATTATTCAGGTAGGAGGGTATGTTTCTGTTAATACCTCTGGGAATACGCAAGATGCAAACGCTATACCTATTCCTAAAGTCGATGCAGACAAAGCATTTGACGCCGCTACTTGTATTGGTTGTGGTGCATGTGTGGCCACCTGTAAAAACTCTTCGGCCATGTTATTTACATCGGCTAAAATTTCTCACCTAGCTCACTTACCTCAAGGTAAAGTAGAAGCGCAGCAACGTGCTCTAAATATGGTTGAGAAAATGGATGAACTTGGCTTTGGAAATTGCACGAATACTGGAGACTGCGAAGTGCAGTGTCCGAAAGGCATCTCTTTGGATAATATTGCCTTAATGAATCGAGAATTTTTATCGGCCTCTTTGAAAGCTGAAAAATAAAGTCATTTAAAAAAATAATAAAAGCCTCTTGTATTTCAAGAGGCTTTTTTTTTGTTCTACACTTTTTTGAATGGGTTTCCCTTTAAGACTCTTTTTAAGTATTTTTTGTTGTAAAACGTTAACCTTTTGATTTTCGTCTACATTAAGGATAGTGTTGTTGTAAATACGAGTTAGGTCAATTTTTAAAAAGTCTAAGATGTAAGAGTTTCATTGCCCAAACTCCATTTTTTATAGCATATAAACAAATTGATGAAGCTTATATAATATGTTTGTTCGCTATAAGTTTAAACTAACCCTCATTTTGTGAATAAGGTAATTATAATTAAAACAGGTAGGAATAAATTTA
>Ga0102816_1000295_pt1 | contig 22576 bp, 16 predicted proteins | sample ColrivemetaGS545_FD_84509 | JGI IMG/M metagenome (GOLD analysis project Ga0102816, IMG submission 84509) | Estuarine microbial communities from the Columbia River estuary - Flood tide non-ETM metaG S.545 | ecosystem: Environmental > Aquatic > Marine > Intertidal zone > Estuary | place: USA...
AAATAAAAAAAAAATCTCGCCTTTGGCATAATTTTTCTTTTTTTTTAAAGAAACAACGTCCAGCAAATCTTTTAAAATATAATATTAGAGTAAAGTGACTTTATATACAAAAAAAAAGAGTTCATAAGTATTATTCTAGACGTGTTCCAAAAAAAAAGTTATCTTTAAGAGGTAGGGATACTTTTAAAAAAAAGTTATACTTTAAAAAGTTTTTGATTAAATATTATAATTTTCGTAGAGTATTTCATTTAAAAAGTATACATAAATGAGCTTTTCGTAAACCTGGTAATAATGTTATAAACTTTTTTTTATCTTTAGAATCACAAATAAGTAGTGTTTGTTTACGTATGCATTTTTTTTGGACATTAAAAAAATCTAGAAATTGAGTAAAGTCTGGTGTTGTACATGTTAATGGAAAGTCTATTACTTTTCCAAGACATGCTACAAAAATAAATGATTTAGTTACAGTATCTTTTCAATTACATCATTGAAGAAGAATTGCTATATTATTTAGACGTAGACGTAGGTCACATAAGAAATATAGGAAATCTTTAAATAATACAGTATTATCTTATAGGAGTATTTCCGGTATTATATTTACGTTACCATATAAAGTAGAAGATATTAAATTAAAGTTAAAGAAAAGAAAAAAACATTGATTAAAAACACGTGTTTTTTCTTATTTAGTTAATAGTTTTCATTAAAAATATTGTAAATGAAAAAAGCATTAATACATCCAAGATATGATTTTATCTATCGTTCAGTGTTTCTTTTAAAATTTTTAAATAGATTAATGTGTGGTGGTAAAAGAATTTTAATTGAAAAAATAATTTACGGTTTATTTAAAGATTTAAATTTTATAGATATATTTTATAAAAAAAATATTTTTAAAACAAATTGCTTACCTATTTTTTTATTTTTTGAAGTTATTAGTATATGTAGACCATTATTAGGTGCTTTAGTACATAAGAAAACTAAGAATAAAAGAAATAAAGGTCGTGGTAAAAAAGATATTGCTATTAATACTAAAATTATACCCGTTACAATTTCTAGAAAAAAATCTTATTTTATAGCTATAGGTTGATTTATAAGTTCAATCAAGTTAAGAAGAGATAATAATTTAAGAGGTAAGGTTATGGGTGAGTTTAGTGATATATTTGTTTCTAAGAATAGTGCAAGTTTAAAAAAAAAAAATCAATTATATAGCTTATTGGTAACAAATAGGTCAAATAGTCATTATCGTTGAAATTAAGTATTTAATGGGGAGTATAGTGTAATGGTTATCATAATAATTTCCAAAATTATTGATATTGGTTCGAATCCGATTATTCCCGTAAATTCTTTTTCAAGAGTGCGGTCTTAATATATATAAGTATTAAAAAGGTTCAATTCCTTTTCTTGGTGTCAAAATGTATAGCACAAACTTTATAAATTTATATATTAGGAATTCTATTTTAACTTTTTATTCAGAAACAGTGAACAGTGGTTATAAAGACGTAATTACAAGTTTTTTATATAGATGATTTTTTTCCACAAATCATAAGGATATTGGTACATTATATTTACTTTTAGGTACTTTTTCGGGTATTGCTGGTACTGCATTATCTGTACAAATTAGATTGGAGTTAATTGCTCCTGGTAATCAAATTCTTTTAGGTAATCATCAGTTATATAATGTTTTAGTAACAGCTCATGCTTTTATTATGATTTTTTTTATGGTAATGCCTATTTTAATAGGAGGTTTTGGTAATTGGTTTGTACCTATTCTTATTGGTGCTCCAGATATGGCTTTTGCAAGATTAAATAATTTAAGTTTTTGGTTATTACCACCGGCTTTAACTTGTTTAATTTTATCTAGTTTAATTGAAACCGGTGTCGGTACAGGTTGGACAGTATATCCGCCATTGTCTGGTTTATCTGGCCATACTGGTGCTTCTGTTGATATTGCTATTTTTAGTTTACATTTAGCAGGTACCTCATCTATTGCTGGTGCGATTAATTTTATTGTAACTATTTATGGTATGCGTTTACGTGGTATGGATTTTTTAAGAGTTCCTCTATTCGTATGGTCAGTATATATTACCGCTTTTTTATTATTATTATCATTACCTGTGTTAGCGGGAGCGATTACTATGTTATTAACTGATAGAAATTTTAATACTAGTTTTTTTGAACCAGAGGGTGGTGGAGATCCAATTTTGTATCAGCATTTATTTTGATTTTTCGGGCATGGGCGGCATAACGCTCTAATTTGAGATCTTTCTAACAACTTTTTCAGGTTGGGATCTAGCCAAGCAAACGGCGAGTTGAATAGTTTGTTTAGAATTTTAAATACAAACTTTGAATTATTGGGAATTGAATTTACATGAACGGTTAATGGAATAACGTACAATCCATTATTTAGGTTAGACTGCCTTAACAGGAGTGAAGCTATGAACAAGGCTGTGCCGTCTTGTTCTATGAAAATAGCAACACCAACTAGAAGATCATTTCAAGGTACGGACCACGCAAGAACCAATAGTTTTTCATTAGACAACGAAGTTAGAGTAAGTGTGCCCTTAACAGGCATTGCTAAGCGTAATCCCAGGTCGGGTAGCTTATTATCTTCATTTAGAAGACATCATTCATGTAAAGTGGGTGGTGATTCTGTTAAGTGAGACGCTATTAAAGGTGAAACTACATCATTATACAATAGCGGACAGAAATCTGGAGTCTACTGTGAGGCTAATCTAGGAGAACTTCAAACATTGAAGAAGGAGATTAGGGTTAAGAGCATCACTCTTATACCTCAGTTAGTGGATCAAGTAAGTAAGGGAATTTGACCTATGCTTAAATTTAACAATGAGATTCGATACCTTGTTCAATTAAAGCAGAAGTTCTTGGCATTACTGTCCAGAGAGTGCGGACTACATTCAGCACGCGTCGAATCACAAGTATTAAGTTGGTTATGTAACCTTGAAATGAGGGTCTTTGCTATCGAAACAGTTTATAGATCTCGTGGAAGTAAAACGCCCGGGGTAGATGGAATTGTACTGGGCAAAGAAAACTTACATTACTACCTTAATATTTTGCGTGAAGACAATTTATTAAAGTATAAAAGTTCTGGAACACGAAGGGTATTTATTCCTAAGGGTGAAGGAACAGACTTGAGACCGTTGGGAATACCTACTATAGAAGATAGAATAGTGCAAACATTGTTTGTGCAAGCTATTGAACCTATAATTGATCCTCATGCTGATGTCTATAGTTTTGGTTTTAGGAAAGGGAGGAATGCACATCAAGCAATTGGTGAGTTAAGTAGAATCCTAAATGTAACGCCTTACTTAAGACGTAAAAAATTGGGTATCAGGAGGTATTTCTCTCACACTAAGCATATTATAAAAATCGATGTTAAGGGCTTCTTTGATAATGTTGATCATCAATATTTATTGAATAATTATCCAATCCCAAAGAAATTTAAAAATGTGCTGCAAGGTTGATTAAATTCTCCGACCCATTTTCAAGGGGGGGTTGAAGCAACTACAAATGGATTCCCGCAAGGTAGTGTGATAGGTCCATCACTGGCAAATTTTACTCTAAATGGTCTGGAAGAAGCCATTCTTCCAGAACAGATAACATACTTTGATGAAGAAAAGCAAAGGTTTCTAGCAAGTATGGGAGAATATTATAAGCCGGGGCAATCTCAAGTCAGGAAGAAACTCATCAACAGGGTTATTCGATATGCAGATGATTTCTTAATAATTTGCAATGAGAAAAGTCAAGTTGAAAAGGTGAGAGTAAAAATTGTACTATTTCTTAAGCAAAGGGGCTTAGAAATAAATGACTCTAAAAGTATTTATATTAAATGGGTGAATGGTGCTAAAATAGACCTACTAGGTTTTACATTTCATTACATAAATGCTCCGCAATCATCGAGAGTTACGGAACAAAGAACAAACTCTGTACAAAATATCAGAGGTGGACTGTATGTGTACCCATCAAAAGGAAGCATAACTAAGTTTAAAAAAAAGATTAAGTCTATACTTACTGACAACTTAAATTGATCACCATATCGTATTATTTGTACTCTTAACCCGATTATACGTGGGTGGGGTAATTACTTTGGGGTAGGAACATTAAGAGAATTTTCAAGGTTAGATCATTATGTGTATTATAGGACATATAGGTACATCCGTAGAAAATTTAAGAAAGTTCGTGTAGGTACTCTTATTGAAAGGTACTACAAAGGGGTCTCAACTCCTTCAGGTAGATCTTGGCAATTTCATGGTACATGAAATGATGTCCCGAATAATCTTAAGATTAGAAAGGGAAACATTGAATGATTAGTCTTGCTCTGTAAACTTAATAAACCGGTACCATCTCAAATGTTTAGGGCAAATTTAGAAGTTCTTAACACTTCCTTTTATATAGATTCTAAACCATTTGCAAAATGGTCTACGAATATGTTTCAACTACGTAATGTAGGAAAAACATCTAATAAATGAAGCGAGCTGTATAAGCAACAAAAAGGCATTTGTGTAGAATGCGGTGGATCTTTAGGCTATCTCCTTGAGGAAAATCTAGAGATACATCATATAAATCAAGTGTCAAAATGGGATTCTTCTAAAGAGGGGTTAAATAAACTCAATAATTTGCAACTCATACATAAGAGTTGTCATAGAGGTATTCCAGTTGTGAAGTAGTTATTTTCTGTCAGGAGCCGAGTGCGCTGAGAGGTGCTTGCTCGGTTCTGTGTGGGGCCTCCTCCGTGAGGGGGGGATCTATCACGATCCTGAAGTTTATATTATAATTTTACCAGGTTTTGGTATTATTAGTCAAATTGTAGAATCAATGTCTTCTAAAAGAGTATTCGGTTATTTAGGTATGGTGTATGCTATGGTTTCTATTGGTATTTTAGGATTTATTGTATGGGCTCATCATATGTTTACTGTTGGTTTAGATGTTGATACTAGAGCTTATTTTACAGCTGCGACTATGATTATTGGTGTTCCAACAGGTATTAAAGTTTTTAGTTGATTAGCTACTATGTGAGGCGGTGTTATTGATTTAAGAACACCTATGGTTTTTACTATTGGTTTTATTGTTTTATTTACTATTGGAGGTTTAACTGGTATCATTCTAGCTAATGCTGGTGTTGATGTAGCATTTCATGATACTTATTATGTGGTTTCACATTTTCATTACGGTGCGCCCTTTAATTTATATTTACATTACCGAGTGGCTTCGGTACACAAATCAAATTTAATATTAGTTTTTTTTTTTTTAATTGCTAATATTTGTGTTAAAACACTTGACTTATCCAAGTTTGGAAACAAAATGGGGAGTGTAGCATGTCAAGAAAGCGTATTGAAAGAGTATTCGCGAGTTAAAGATGAACAAGGCAAGGATAACAAACCTGATTTACAGAAAATGGGTATATGAAGTGACCAATACACCATTAAATTGATGTATTCATGAATTGTGGAGTTAATTTACGTAGTGTTTTCTCCACTTAATTTGAAATTCATGCTGGATAGGAAGTTCCTATCGCAAAAAATCTGCAGGTGCCTAAATTCATCACGCCAAGTAAATATAAAGAACTGGGGATTCTCTAAGGAAAGAAATTTCTATGAGAACGGAGTTTTCGTACTACCTAAATGTTTATAATGTGGGGAAGGGAAACAGGAAATATAAATTTGGATGGTAAGTTCCTAAGGGCTCTTACACTTGAAGAATGTTTAGAAAAAGTAATACAAAAAAAAAATGGTAGTTACACAGGTTTACACAAATTAATAGCTAACCCGGAATTTCTGTCAATAGCTTATAATAACTTACGTAAAAATAAGGGATTAGACACAGTAGGTGTTGATGGGGCAACTTTGGATGGAATAAATCATGAGTATTTTAATACTTTAGGTAAAGATATACATACTGGAAAGTATGAACCAAAACCTGTTCGTCGAATTTATATTGATAAACCTAATGGTAAAAAAAGACCTTTGGGTATACCGTCAGCTATAGATAAGATACCTCAGGAAGCAATTCGTATTATTTTAGAACATATATATGAGCCAAAGTTTTTACCAAATTCGCATGGGTTCAGAAAAAAAATGGGTTGTCATACAGCATTAAATTATTATAAAATGAGATTTCAGGGAGTGTCATGAGTACTTAATTTGGATATAAAGGGATGTTTTGATAATATTAATCATAGTGAGTTACTATCTACCTTATCGAAAGATATTGAAGATAAAGGTTTTTTTGATTTAATGTGAAAATTTCTGAAGGCAGGTTATGTGTTTGATGGAAGGTATAACAAAACAGATAAAGGTGTCCCTCAGGGATCTATTATCGGTCCTATATTAAGTAATATCTACTTGCACCATTTTGATATTTTTATGAAGCAGTTAAAAGAAACTGAAGATTCGGGCTTAAGACGTAAGCCAAACCCTATCTATACAAAAATTCTTAGAAAGGGTAAATATTCTGCCAAATATACCAGAAAGCATAAAATATTACCAACAAAATACAATGATGATAATTTCAAAAGGTTAATATATGTAAGGTATGCTGATGATTTTATAATTGGATTGGATGGATCAAAGGAATTTGCTAACAAGATTTTAGATAAGGTGAGTTTCTTTTTGACTCAAAATCTAAAATTTGAATTAAAAGAACCTGTACAGATTACTCATTACCGAACAACCAGGATTAAGTTTTTAGGTGTCTACTTGAAAGGAAACCGACAAGACTTAGTACCAACTATATCATTCCTGGGACGTAAGGCGAGAAGTCCAGTAAGGCCACTTATAATTATGCCGATTGGAGAAATTAAAAATAAACTACTTGAGTTGAAATTTGTAACTAAAAAAGGAAATGTGTGGAAACCAACCCGTTGTGGAAGACTAATTCATCATGATCTTCATAGGATAATAAAATATTATAATTCTATATACCGAGGTCTCTGTGGTTACTATTTTGTGTGTATGAACCGAGCTCTTCTTAGCAATATCCACTATTTTTTGAAGTATTCTTGTGCCTTAACTATAGCCAGTAAAATGAAGCTAAAAACTAAGTCTAAGGTATTTAAGAAATATGGCTACAATCTTTCAGTAACTTTGAAAGGTAAAACAATCAGTTTTGTAGAAACGGATTTTTGAAAAACCCTTAGCATGAAAACCACTTGTAATATGAAGCCGCCGCTGGAATCAAATAATTTAAGGCAGTATACTTCGTTTAGATCAGAAGTTGGCTTATTTGATGTGTGTATTGCTTGTGGATCTACGGAAAAGCTTGAGATGCATCATATTCAAAAACTTAGTAATATTAAAAGTATTGCTTATTTAGGGAAAATTAAAAGTTCGAATTTACGAAGACAGGTAGTTTTATGTAGTGTTTGTCATCATAAGGTGCATAGGGGAGTCTATAACGGAGAGAGGCTATAATTTAATAAACTCTACTTATATAATTGAATTTTTATTTGTATTACCGATTTTTAATAAATATATTTCTGGAGAGCCTTATGCCTTGAAAGGGGCACGTAGGGTTCGGGAAAGGCTTATTGATTCTAAGTAGCTTTGCTATACGAATTGGTTTGCTATTTCACTTTTATCTATGGGTGCTGTGTTTTCAGTATTTGCTGGTTTCTATTATTGAATAGAAAAAATTTCTGGTTTAAGATATAATGAAGAATTTGGTTTAATTCATTTTATTTTATTTTTTATTGGTGTTAATGTTACTTTTTTTCCAATGCATTTTTTAGGTTTATCAGGTATGCCTAGAAGAATACCTGATTATCCTGATGCATATGCAGATTGAAATATTATTGCAACTTTTGGTTCATGTATTTCTTTAACTTCTTTAGGTTTTTTTTTTGTAATAGTTTGGAAATTATTTACAGAAGGTTCTGCATTATCTAAAATTGATAAGTTTTTTACTTATGTATCTTCTACTGATGCATCTATATTTTCTATATATTCTAAAAAAGTAGTTGTTGAAAGTAAATCTTTAAGTTTAGCGTTTTCGTCTAAGATTTCTGCAGAAAGTGTTTTTTTTTCTTATATAAGAAGTGAATCTATAAAATGAGAATTAGCTTTTTCTAATAAAGGTGATTCTAAAATGGATTACTTATTAACTGTTATTGAAAGTTGATATGAGCCAAGTGTATCTAAATTAGGATTATCTTTTTATAATTCTTTATTTAAAGATTTTAATTTAGGTATTAGTAAGTTAATATCTTTAAATCATGTAGCAAATAGTTGGTCTCCAAGAAATGTTTGAGGTTCTTGAGCAGTACTTTACCGTGTTGTTTGAAATAGAAATCTTTCTTCATATTTTAAGATTCAACAATTTGATGCAATTATTTTAGAAAGACTTACTTCTTTACCAAAAGTTGCTTATAAGGATATACCAGAAAGTTGACAAATGACTTTCCAAGATCCAGCAACTTCTGTAATGGAAGGTATTATAGATTTACATCACGATATTATGTATTTTGTAATTATTACTGGTATTTTTACTTGTTGAATGATTTTTCGCATTGTTTATAGATTTCATTTAAACATGAATAATCCTTCTTCTTTTAGGGTAGGTAGTAGTGTAACTCATCATACTGAAATTGAAGTTATTTGGACTGTAATACCAGGTTTAATTCTATTATCTATAGCTTTTCCTTCTTTTGCTTTATTATATAAAATGGATGAGTTAACTTCACCTGATGTTACTATTAAATGTATCGGTAATCAGTGATACTGAACTTATGAATATGTGGGTGACTCACAGGTATTGTTATCCGATGCTTATATGGCAACAGATGAGGATTTATATACAAATCATGGTACTTTTTTAGATGATTTTAGATTATTAGAAACAAGTACTCCTTTATGTTTACCTACAAATACTGCTATTAGGTTATTAATTACATCTACAGATGTATTACATAGTTGAGCAGTACCTTCTTTAGGTGTTAAATTAGATGCTTGTCCAGGTAGATTAAATGAAGTCTCCTTATTTATTAAGAGATCAGGTAGTTATTATGGTCAATGTAGTGAAATTTGTGGTGTAAATCACGCATTTATGCCTATTACAGTAAAGGCAATTTCTGCAGCAAATTATTATTCAATAACAGCAGGGTTCTAATTAATTTTTAAATTTTTTGAGGGAGTAGTTTAATGGTAAAATAATAACCTGTCACGTTATTGCTATGGGTTCGATCCCCATCTTTCTCGTTAAAATTATTGAATATTCTTTAAAGAGTTAAGTTATTATTTTTTTAGAAGTGAGAATTATTCTAAAAGCTTTCTTGGTGGAATGGTAGACACTGCAGACTTAAAATCTGTTTCTTTTGAGAGTGCCAGTTCAAGTCTGGCAGAGAGCATATGCGTTTAATTAGAATACCAATTATTTCTATTATAAATGATCATATAGTGGATTATCCTACCCCAATAAATTTAAATTATTTTTGAGGGTTTGGTTCCCTTGCCGGAATGTGTTTAGTTATTCAAATATTAACTGGTGTGTGTCTTGCTATGCATTATACACCCCATGTGGATTTAGCTTTTAATAGTATTGAGCATATTATGCGTGATGTTAATAATGGTTGAATACTTAGATATGCCCATGCTAATGGTGCTTCAATGTTTTTTATTATGGTTTATATACATATAGGTCGTGGTTTGTATTATACTTCTTATGGTTATCCTAGATTATTTCTTTGGTATTCTGGTGTAGTTATTTTTATATTAATGATGGCTACTGCTTTTATGGGTTATGTTTTACCTTGAGGTCAAATGAGTTTTTGAGGTGCAACTGTAATTACTAACTTATTTTCAGCAATACCTTATGTAGGTGAAAGTATTTCTTTTTGATTATGAGGAGGTTTTTCTGTAGATAATGCAACTTTAAATAGATTTTTTAGTTTACATTATTTATTACCATTTTTAATAGCAGGTTTAGCTATTGTTCATTTAGCACTTTTACATTTAGAAGGTTCAAGTAATCCTTTAGGCGTTTGTACTAAAACAGATAAGATAAGTTTTTATCCTTATTTCTATTTAAAAGATTTATTCGGTTTTATTGTTTTTTTATTATTTTTTTCATATTTTTTATTTTTTGAACCTAATTTAATGGGTCATCCAGATAATTATATTAGAGCTAATGCTTTAGTAACACCAACTCATATAGTACCGGAATGATATTTTTTACCATTTTATGCAATTCTTAGATCTATTCCTGATAAATTAGGAGGTGTTCTTTGTATGGGTTTAGCATTAGTTATTTTTTTCTTTGTACCTTTTATTTATACTAATAATGTTAAAGGTCCGCAATTTAAACCGATTTTTAGCTTTTTTTTTTGGTGTTTTGTTGGTAATATTTTGCTATTAGGTTGGTTAGGAGGTCAAGTAGTTGAAGAACCATTTATTACAGTTAGTCAATGTTCTACAATTTTTTATTTTTCTTATTTAACTTTTATTTTATATTTTATAAATAGATTTGAAGTTTCAGTTACAAATTATTTACAAAAGGAATATCTAGACAGTCTTACAAATTAATATTTAAATATATGGGGAGTGGTGGTCTAAAAAACACAAGTTTAACTAAGGTTCGAATCCTTAGGCTCTTATAATGCCACAAATCGATTTAACTAATTTTTTTTCTATTGTAGAAGTACTTTTTTATTCTTTATTAATAGTTTATGTAATATTTGTATTATATTTATCACCTGTTTTTTATAATATGTTAAAAAGTAATTTTTATTATACTTTAAATTCTATTGTTAGTACTTTAGTTTTAACTTTAAGTACAATATCTTTTAACTTAAAGTTAAGCTAATGAGTTATTCTTTAAAAATTAATTCTTTAAATTCTAAGGAAAAGGTATCTCTTTTACTTAATAAATTTATTAACTTTAAAAAATTGAATCTTTTAGGTATGTTTAATATAGAAGTTACTAAAAAGGTATCTAATAATGTTTCTTATAATTATTATTTATCTAGAGGTTATCATGAAAATTTTTCTATATCTATAGAAAAGGTTTTTAAATCTATTCGAAGATTGTATCCTTTGATAAATTCTTTATACTATAATGGTAACTTTTTTTTGTTTATAAATATAGAAGATAATCTATATGATTCTAAATATATAGCAAAAATCTTTTTTATATTATTAGGTAGTATTGATGTTTATTGTACTTATGATTGAGGTTATGGATCTTTGACTAATTTTGGTAGAATATTTACTCACTTTTATTTGGAGGATAAAGAGCACTTTCCTGAAATACCAAGTGTAGCTATTTTTTTAAAAATATTTGAAAAACAACATTATGTGATACCTGATACACAAAGAGTTGGTGCTTTGAGTATAGGTCTTTCTGATTATAGAAGTTCTGGATCTATAGATTATCCTATTCCTGGAAATACATCTATAGAATATACATATTTTTTATTTAAAATTATGTTGCTTCAAATGTTGCGTACAAATAGAAAAATGCATTTTATGAGAAATACTCATGAGTCCATATCTGATGAAAAAGTTACGTTTAAAAAATTAAAATGGTTATCTAAGATTTCTCATAGATCATCTAATAATTAATATTCTTAACGATGTGTTTTTTTATGTATTAAACTTTTAGAATAAATTAGTAATTTCTTTATTTTATAAAAGTTAATTTATTGACAAATAGGTATTTAATTAATTTAAAGGTTCAATTCCTTTATTGTCAAAATGATCAATTTAAAAATTTTAATGGATGGTTTTTTTACAGTATTAGCTTCTAATTTATATAGAAGCACAATTAACCCAAGTAATACCTTTAAAAAGTATTCTGGGAAGTTATTTATTTCTAATGTTACTTTTTTTTTCCCAATAGAGGATTATTTAAATATATTATATAATCATTCTAATTTTTATTTTATGGGAGAATCTATTTTTTTTTCTTTAGTATTATGTTTACTCTTATTTAGCTTATCTTGGAGGTTAAAATGTTCTAATAGAGTATTAAATTTAACAGTTACAGTATATATATTATTTTTACTAGTAATATTATTTTTAAGTATTTATTTTACACCAACAGCGTATATAGGTGCAAAGTTATTATTTAATCATAGTTTATTAATTAATTATTTTACATCAAATATCAGACTTTTTGTTATTTTTTTTACTGCAATATTTTTAGTTATTTCGTTAAAATATTTTTTTTCAGAAAATAATAAGGAAAATGATTTTACTGAATATTCTTTATTAATAGCTTTTTCAGTATTTTTTTTATTAATATTGGTATCTTCTTTTGATTTAATGGTAATGTATATGGCTATAGAAGGTTTAAGTATTATTTTATATATTTTAGCAATGTTTCCATTTAATGAAAGTTCGATTGAAGCTAGTATTAAGTATTATACTTTAGGAGCGTTATCTTCTGGTATTCTTTTATTTGGTATTTCTTTAATGTTTGGTATTTGTGGTTCTTTTGATTTTATAAACATTAAATTTTTTTATTTTTTTTGTCCAAATAACTATTTAGTTAACTATATAATGTTTCTTTGTTTAGCATTTGGTTTTTTATTTAAAATAGCTGCTTTTCCTTGTCATATGTGGTCTCCGGATGTATATGAAGGTACTTGGTTACCAACAACTATTTTTTTTATGACTGTTGTAAAAATGGCTTTATATTTTTTTTTTGTAAGATTTGTAATTTATTTTTTTTACGATATATTTTATATATATCAAGATATTTTAATGGCTTCTGCTATAGGTTCTGCTATTGTTGGTTGTTTTGGTTCTTTATATCAACAAGGTATAAAAAGATTATTAGCATATACATCTATTAGTCAAGTAGGCTTTTCTTTTTTAGGTTTGATTTGTGCTTCTTTAGAAGGTATTTCTGCATCATTACTTTTTTTTATTGTATATATTGTTGTAAGTGTAGGTATTTTTGCAATTTTAATTAATGTAGAATCTTATTATAAAGGTGGTAGTTTAGTATATTTATCAGATTTAACTAATTTTAGTAAATATAATATATCAGTTGCTTTAATTTTTACAATATTTTTATTTTCTATGGCAGGAATTCCACCATTAGGAGGTTTTGTTAGTAAATTAGTTATTTTTGCTTCAGCCACTGGTTCTTATTTTTATACATTTACTATAGGTCTTATTACTATTAGTACAATTAATGTTTATGTTTATGTACGTATGGTTAAAGCAATGTGGTCTGATATACTTTTAATATCTAATGAAAAGGAACTTTTATCATATGATATTTTTATTATGTCATTACCCACCAATTGGGAAGCTAATAAGGGGGAATCTTTTTTATTCTCTTGTTATCAAAAATTAATATCTTTTATTCTTCTTTCTATTGCTTTTTTTGTAATTAGTTTTTTATTATTTTTTCCGGAGTATACCTTATGGTGTAATGAACTAGCTATTAGTATAATAAATTCCGTTTTTATTGATTTTTGTATATAAAATAGTGTTGGGTAATTAATAATTGTTTTAAGAAGTAAGGGGAGAAGTGGCTGAGTGGCTTAAGGCGATAATTTGCTAAATTATTGTATGTAAATACCATGGGTTCGAATCCCATCTTTTCCAAAAATGTCTTTAAAAAAAAATAATTTTATTAAAAAAATTAAAACATATAATATAAATTTTGGTCCTCAACATCCGTCTGCACATGGTGTTCTTCGTTTAATTTTAGAATTAAATGGTGAGGTAGTAAAACGAGCGGATCCACATATTGGTTTATTACATAGAGGTACTGAAAAATTGATTGAACATAAAACATTTTTACAAGCATTACCATATTTTGATAGATTAGATTATGTATCTATGATGGTACAAGAACAAGGTTATTCTTTAACTGTAGAAAAGTTATTTAGAAGTACTATTTCCAAGAGAGCGCAGTATATTAGAGTAATTTTTGCAGAAATTACTAGAATTTTAAATCATTTAATGTCTTTAACAACACATGCTATGGATGTTGGTGCGTTAACTCCTTTTTTATGGGCTTTTGAAGAAAGAGAGAAGTTAATGGAATTTTATGAAAGAGTTTCTGGTGCTCGTATGCATGCGGCTTATGTTAGGCCTGGTGGTGTTAGTCAAGATATACCTATAGGTCTTTGTGATGATATTTATTTATTTATAAAGCAATTTCATTCACGTATTAATGAAATTGAAGAGTTATTAACAAATAATCGTATTTGAAAACAAAGGTTATTAAACGTAGGTGTAGTTTCTAAAGAACAAGCATTAGATTGGGGTTTTAGTGGTGTTATGTTAAGAGGTTCCGGTGTTCCTTGAGATTTACGTAAAACTCAACCTTATGAAGTTTATAAAGATTTAGATTTTAGCGTACCTATTGGTATTAGAGGTGATTGTTATGATAGATATATTATTCGTATTGAAGAAATGCGTCAAAGTTTAAATATAATACAACAGTGTTTAAATCAGATGCCTTTAGGTAGCATAAAGTCAGATAATAAAATATCTGCACCAACAAGACCACAATTTAAAGAGCATATGGAATCTTTGATACATCACTTTAAACTATATAGTGAAGGTTATTATATACCAGCAGGGAGTACATATGTAGGTGTGGAAGCACCTAAAGGTGAGTTTGGTGTTTTTTTAGTATCTAATGGTGGTAATAAACCTTACCGTTGTAAGATTAAGGCACCAGGTTTTTTACACTTACAAGGTATTGATTTTATGTCGCATAACCATTTAATTGCAGATGTTGTTACTATTATTGGTACACAAGATATTGTTTTTGGTGAAGTTGATAGATAATTATTCTTATTTATGAGTACAGTTTTTTTATTAAAATATATTCTTTTAGTTCCTTTATTAGGAGCTTTTTTAATTTTATTTGTTCCTGAAAAATTTGGGAAACCAGTTATTTTAAATATTAGTTTAATACTAACTATTAGTATTTTTTTTTTTAATTTATTTCTATGAATGGATTTACAATTATATAATGTTTTAGATGGTGGGTATCATTGTTGTTTTGAAATTAGTTGACTATTTGGTAATGCTGTTTGGGGTGTAGATGGTATATCTTTTTTTTTTGTTTTACTAACTACATTTATTATACCCCTATGTCTTTTATATAGTTGAAATTTAATGCATAGGTATTCTTTTTTTCAAATAAAGATTTATGTTGTAAATTTTTTATTATTGATGTTTTTTGTATTAAATGTTTTTTGTACACTAAACTTATTTGTTTTTTTTATATTTTTTGAAGCAATTCTTATGCCTATGGTTTTGATTATAGGTATTTGAGGTCCTGGTGATAGAAGAATAAAAGCTAATTATTATTTTATTTTTTATACTTTAGTAGGTTCTATTTTATTACTGTTTGCTATTTTGGTAATTTTTACAGAAAGAGGTACAACAGATTTTTTTTTGTTATTTAATATGCATTGAGAAAGTACAAGAGTTCAGTTGATTTTATGGTTTTGTTTTTTTTTATCTTTTGCTATAAAAATGCCTATGTTTCCATTTCATATTTGATTGCCGGAAGCTCATGTGGAAGCGCCAACAGCGGCATCTGTAGTTTTAGCGGCATTATTGTTAAAATTAGGAGGTTACGGTTTTATAAGATTTTTACCATTATTTCCTTATGCTTATATTTACTTTAATCCTTTAATGTATACTTTAGGTGTTGTTAGTGTTATATATGCTTCTTTCGTAACAATACGTCAAATTGATTTAAAAAAAATTATTGCTTATTCTTCAGTTGCACATATGAATTTAGGTACTGTTGGTATTTTTTCATTAAATTTCCAAGGTATTCAAGGAAGTATTTTTTTAATGCTAAGTCATGGTATCGTTTCTTCTGCATTATTTTTTTTAGTTGGAATGCTTTATGATAGATATTATACTAAATTTTTAAAATATTATGGAGGTATTGCTATAAAGATGCCTATTTATTCTTCAATACTTTTATTCTTTTCTTTAGCAAATTTAGGTTTTCCAGGAACATCTAATTTTATTGGTGAGTTTTTAATTTTAATTGGTGTTGTTGAAAAAAATACTTCTATAATGGTTTTAACAGCAACAGGTATGCTCTTTAGTTCTATATATTCTATTTGGTTATTTAATAGATTATGTTTTGGTAATATTAAGATAGTATTTATTAAAGAATATCAAGATTTAACTAAACGCGAGTATTTTTGTTTGTTTCCTTTAATTTTTCTAACCGTTCTTTTAGGGGTAGCTCCAGATATTGTGTTTAATTATACATCTTTAGCTATTAAGGGTTGATTATTATTTCTTTAATAATTTTTCTTATTAGTTAACTACAGCAACTTTAGGTTGAATATATTTATATTTTGTTAGTTCAAAGCTAACCTGTAGTTATTGGTCAAAGAGCAAATGCACTAATATTGAGATCTGGTTTAAGTAGTTTTTGAAAAGTTAAAAGTTATCCAAGTGATTTACGTAGTAATCTAATAAAAAAATATAATGTGTATAGTATAATTTATTCCTTTTTAAGACGTATTAATATGGAATTAGTAATTTATAAAAGTTATTTTAGAAAATCTTGTATGAAGGTTTATATCTTTTTTTATAAATACAAAAAAAAATATTTTTCATATAAAAAAAAGATTTTAATTTTTTCTAGAAAGAGAAGTTTATTTTTAAAGAAATCTTTAAAATCTAAAAAAAAAAAAATACCTATAAAATTAAAACTTTCATCTAATATTTTTTTAGAAAAAGAATATATTTATGAAAGGTCTAGAGTTTTAGCATTAAAAAGTAGAAAAAAGCAGTTATTTAAAATACGCTCCAAAATTAAGAAGTATGTTAAAAATAAAAAAAAAAAAGTTCATTTGTTAAGTAAAAATAAGACTACAAGATCTTTTTTATTAAAAAAAGTAAATAAATTATTATTTAAAATTTCAAAAAAGATTACTTTTTTAAAAAGTGATCCAAAAGATAATTTTTTAAAAGATATTAATTATTTAAAAGAAAAAGAAATTTTTTTTTTTAATAAGAGGTTAAAATTAGAGACTTTAGTTGACTTAAGGAAAGTAAAGCCAAAAAAGTGGTGTGATTTAGTAAAAAAAATTTTTAAATATAAAAAAAAATGTATTTTAAAGATGCAAGAAGAAATTTTAGTTTTATCAAAAACAAGAAAAAGAAGCTTTTTAATAGAAAAGTATTCTTTTTTAAATAAGCGTTTGCATATAAATTATTCTGTGGTATCTAATATTTTAGCAAGTAATAAATTATTTAGATTAACATCTAATTTAAGAAAACAGAGGTATTTATTTAAAGTTAAAAATTGTATTCTAAATAAAAGATTAGTTAAGTTTAACAAAGTTTTATCAAAAATTTTTGTAAAGGAAAAAAGTTCTTATATGTATGGTTCTTTAATTCAAAAAAAATTAAATGTTTTAGGTAAATCATCAAAATTTGCATTAAAAATTAGTTTTCGTAAAAAGTTATTAAATAATTTTTTTAAATCGAATACTTTTAATTTAGATAGGTTTTATATTAAATCTTTAAAGATGAAAAATTTTTTTTTAGTTTTAGTAACTAACAGTTTAAAATATATTTTTAAAAACTTTAAAGAAATTTTTATTTCAAATAATGTTTATTTTAATCTTTTTTATAAAGGATTAATTACTTATTATAAATTTTATTTTTTTTTATCACAGCACACTTTTTTTTTATTTAAAAAAAATTTGGTAAAAATAATTTCTTACAGTTATAATTTAAGTTTTACTTATAAAGTATTTTTGTCAAACTTAATAAATTTTAATAATATTTTTAAAAAAATAAATTATAAGGGAGCGTTTTTATTTTCTAAAATTAAATTTAAGTTAAAAAAGTTAGCTTTAGAGAAAGTACTTTTTAAATCTGTAGGTAAAAAGTCTATTGTTTATTTTAGAAATATTTTAAAAGTTATTAAGTTAAAAAATCGTTTAAGAGTACCTACGTATTGTAGGATGTGGTGATTACGTAAAGTTTTTTATTTTAAAGATTTCTTATATATTTTATATTTTTCTGTATATTTTCATACTAGTAAATTGTTAGCGACATTTGTAGCTAATAATATTAATGATAGGAAAAAGCATTATAGATTACTAAAAACTTTAAAAAAGATTATGCGTTACTTTTTTATTTATGAAAGACCTAAGAATTTTTTTGGTATTTATTTAGCAGTACATGGTAAATTTCACGGTATATTACGTAAGCGAAATTTTAAAGTTAAATTTGGTCGCGCAGGTGTACGTAAATTTAATTTATTAGTTGATTATAATTTACAGAAAAAGTTTACTCGTTTTGGTGTTTTTTCTATTAAAGTATGATTAATTTATTTAAATATTTAATTAGTAATATGACTAAATAGTGTAGCGGTTACGCCCTAGATTGCAAATCTGGTTACGAAGGTTCGAATCCTTCTTTAGTCTTTTAATTTTAGATATTTTATATTAGGTGTTTTTTAAGGTTTTTAGGTAGTTTTATCTATATTTAAGGAGTATGTCTAATTTATTAGGCTTACTTCTTACTAGAAAAGTTTATACAAATATTTGAGATCAAGGTATGGTTCTTAAAGTAAGTGATGGTATCGCTAAAGTATATGGTTTAAAGAGTATACAAGCAGGAGAAATGGTTTTAATTGGTTGAAAAAATGTAAAAGGTATGGCTATTAATCTTGAGCATAATAGTGTAGGTATTGTTGTTTTTGGTAATGATCGTGCTGTTAGACAAGGTGATGGTGTACAAAGAACATTTAAAATTATGAGTATTCCTTTAACTATGTCTATGTTTGGACGTGTTATTGATGGATTAGGTCATGATTTATCTACAAATTCTTCTGAATATTTATCAGAGGTTACTTCTTTTGGTAATATTGATAGTAAAGCTATTGGTATTATTGAAAGAAAGTCTGTTAAAGAACCTATGCAAACTGGTATTAAATTAGTTGATAGTTTAATTCCTATAGGTTGTGGTCAGCGTGAATTAATTATTGGTGATAGACAAACTGGTAAAACTACAATTGCTATTGATACTATTATTAATCAAAAATTAAATGGTTTCTTATATTGTATTTATGTAGCAATTGGTCAAAAGAGATCTAATATTACCCATATTGTTAAAAAGTTAGAAAAAGTAGGTGCTTTATCTAGTACTGTTATTATTTCTTCTACTGCTGATGATGCTGCTTCTTTACAGTATTTAGCTCCATATGCTGGTTGTACTATTGGTGAATGGCTTTGTAAAAATGGTGGTCATGCTTTAATTATTTATGATGATTTAAGTAAGCAATCTGTTGCATATCGTCAAATGTCTTTATTATTAAGAAGACCTCCAGGTCGTGAAGCTTTTCCAGGGGATGTATTTTATTTACATTCTAGATTACTTGAACGTGCTGCGAAATTAAGTGATGCTTATGGTGGTGGTTCTTTAACAGCGTTACCTGTTATTGAAACTCAAGCTGGTGATGTATCTGCTTATATTCCAACAAATGTTATCTCTATTACAGATGGTCAAATTTTTTTAGAAGCAACATTATTTAATAAGGGTATTAGACCTGCGGTTAATGTTGGTATTTCAGTTAGTAGAATTGGTTCTTCTGCACAAGTTGCAGCTATGAAACAAATTGCTGGTAAGCTTAAGTTAGAATTAGCTCAGTTTAGAGAAGTTGAAGCTTTTGCAACTTTTGGTTCTGATTTAGATGATGCAACTTTATTTACTGTTCAAAGAGGTTTACGTTTAGTTGAATTGTTAAAACAAGGTCATACTTCTCCATTAAGTGTGGAAGTACAATTAATTTACCTTTTTGCAGGTATGAGAGGTTATTTAGATAAGTTATCTGTTTCTCAAATTCATTTTTTTAAGACTTTTTTAATTACATTAGGTAATAAGAGTAATTTTTTAATGAATTTAAATATCAATAAAAAAGTTAATGAGAAAGCATTTGAGGAGTTTTTTTCTCAAGCTATGACTAAATTTAACGCTTATAAAGATAAGATTTAATGCCAACATTTAATCAATTAAGCGGTGCCTATAAGTTTAGAAAAAAAAAATATAAGCGTAATAGAGTACTTGCCTTAAGACAATGTCCTCAGAAAAGAGGTCAGTGTTTAAAGATTTTTATAAAAGCACCTAAAAAGCCTAGTTCTGGTAAAAGAAAAGTTGCTAGTGTAATGTTATTGTCTATTGGTAAAAAGGTTACTTGCCATATTCCAGGTATGGGTGGACATAATTTACAAAAATTTTCTACGATATTAATTAGAGGTTGTCGTGTAAGAGATATTCCAGCTATGAAATATAGAGCTATTCGTGGTAAATATGATTTAAAATATGTTTATGAACGTTTAAGTTCTAGATCAAAGTATGGTAAGCCTAAATTAGATAAGTAGATTTTTTTTATTAAAGTATTGATTAATCTCTAGATGACTGTTTGAGGGAGTAGTTTAATGGTAAAATAATAACCTGTCACGTTATTGCTATGGGTTCGATCCCCATTTTTCTCGTTTTGCTTATATTATATATTTAAGTAAACTATATATATAATAGGTTTTTAGTTTTAAACATATATATTTTATTTTTAAAGTAGAAATCTGTATTTTAATAAGAATCTTTTTTTAAGATTTAATTACTATATTCAATGAGGATAGAAGAATAAAAGTTATTATTCTTATTCTTTAATAGGTTTAATTCCTATTGGTAATTATATGAACATTAACTTCAATTGAATTTCGATATCCTATGAATATGATTACATAGGTTTTTATATATTTCTTTGTGTAAGTACAATCTTAGCATTTATACTTCTTATTCTATCGTATTTGTTTTCTCCAAAAAATATTTATGCAGAAAAATTATCTGCATATGAGTGTGGTTTTGAGCCCTTTAATGAGGCAAGAAGAACTTTTGATATACATTTTTATATTGTAGCTATATTATTTATTATTTTTGATTTAGAAGTTGCTTTTTTATTTCCATGAGCTTTATCTTTAAATGAGATAGGTGCTACAGGATTTTGGTCAATGATTATATTTTTATTGTTATTAACCATAGGTTTTATTTATGAATGGAAACGAGGAGCATTAGATTGATCTCTAAATTTTAAGAACTAGCTTATGTTTAAATTATGAGAAGAATTATCAAAATTCCCGAATCATTTTTCTCCTCGTATTGGTTATTATAATAATGTTTTAGCTGAAATGAAGTATGTTACTGTAAAAGGAGATTACTGATTTACTTCAGCCGAGAATTTTTTTTTTAATGGGGAGGTTTCATTAATTTGACATATATTACAATTTCTAGTTTTATCTTTAGGTACTATAGTACCTTTATTAGTAGCTATAGCTTATTATACTTTAACAGAGCGTAAAGTTATGGCTTCTATTCAAAGAAGAAAAGGACCTAATGTTGTAGGTTTCTGAGGTCTTTTACAACCTTTAGCTGATGGGCTAAAGTTGGTAGTAAAGGAAATGATTATACCAAGAAGAGTAAATATTTTTTTATTTATTTTTGCACCAATATTAACATTTGTATTAAGTTTACTTATGTGGGTTGTTATACCATTTAATATAGGTGTAGTTTTATTAGATTTAAACTATGGTGTGCTTTATTTATTAGTGTTATCCGGTTTAGCTGTTTATGGTATTATACTTGCAGGTTGATCAAGTAACTCTAAGTATGCTTTTTTAGGTTCGTTACGTGCTACTGCACAAATGATTTCTTATGAAGTATCTATCAGTTTGGCAGTAGTTCAAGTAGTTTTAGTTAGTGGGTCTTTAAATTTAACAGAAATAGTATTGGTTCAAGAGCAAGGTATTTATAATGTTTTTTATTTATTTCCAATTTGTGTTGTTTTTTTTATATCTATATTGGCGGAGACTAATAGAGCACCTTTTGATTTAGCAGAAGCAGAAGCAGAAATAGTTGCTGGTTATAATTTAGAATATTCTGCAATTATATTTGCAATGTTTTTTTTAGGTGAATATTGTAATATGATTCTAATGTCTGCATTAATGACTATTTTTTTCTTTGGTGGTTGATCAGCACCATTTTTATCTAATGCTATGTTTGGAGAAATTATTTTTTCTATAAAAACAATATTTTTTGTATTTTTATTTGTTGTTGTAAGAGCAATGTTACCACGTTACAGGTATGATCAGTTAATGACTATAGGTTGAAAAGTTTTTTTACCATTCAATTTAGGTTATTTAATATTTATTGCTTGTTTATTATATAGTTTTGATTCATTACCACAACATTCATTATTTTTAGAGTAGTTTTCTAATAACTTTTAGTTAAAAGTATATCTAAGTTATTTTTGTTAGTTTGTTCTCTTGGTGGAATGGTAGACACTGCAGACTTAAAATCTGTTTCTTTTAAGAGTGCCAGTTCAAGTCTGGCAGAGAACATTAGTTCGAAATATTAATATAAATTTAAGAATAATCTTTAAACCACTATGCTAATTAACTCCCTTTTTTAAAATTGCTTATAATTCTTTGGTCATTCCAGGCTATTTGGTTACTTTAAGCAATTAATTCTTTTTAAAGTTTTACTTATTAATACTTTTTCCTTTGTTGCTATTGGATAAAAGATTATTAATAAGAAGTTTTACTTAATGT
>Ga0102816_1000306_pt1 | contig 22030 bp, 15 predicted proteins | sample ColrivemetaGS545_FD_84509 | JGI IMG/M metagenome (GOLD analysis project Ga0102816, IMG submission 84509) | Estuarine microbial communities from the Columbia River estuary - Flood tide non-ETM metaG S.545 | ecosystem: Environmental > Aquatic > Marine > Intertidal zone > Estuary | place: USA...
AACGTATACTGAACAAGGCGCTACAGCGACCGACAACTATGACCCCGCACTCACAGTTGTTGTAGGAGGGGATGCAGTAAATACAGCTATTGTAGGTACTTACACCGTCACTTATAATGTATCAGACTCTAATGGTAATTCCGCAGAACAAGTTACAAGAACCGTTAGTGTTGTGGACACGACAGTTCCAGTAATTACTTTAACAGGGCAGCCTACAGTGACGATAGAAGTAGGAGCAACGTATACTGAACAAGGTGCTACAGCGACCGACAACTACGATCCTACACTCACAGTTGTTGTAGGTGGAGAAACAGTAAATACAGCTATTGTAGGTACTTACACCGTTACTTATAATGTATCAGATTCTAATGGCAATACGGCTGCTGAAGTCACGCGTACAGTAACTGTAGAGGAAACATTAGGACTTGATTCTAATGAAATTAATAGTGTGAGTATATATCCAAACCCAACAGCTTCTAAATGGACTATTGTGTCTTCAAGGGTAATTAATAAGATAACACTGTTTAACCTATTAGGTCAAAAAGTATTAGTGCAAACGGTTAATGATACGAAAGTAAACATTGACGCTAGCAACTTGAAAACGGGCGTTTATATACTAAAAGTGAATAAAACTACAATAAAACGAGTGATTAAAAAATAAGGGTTTTTTGTACGAACTATATTTAATTGTATTTATATTGTAGGTTCACAATATATAGTCTGTAAATAAAATAATCATGAAAAATAGAGTCTTTACTTTAGCTTTGCTTATATCTTTAGTCTCTTTTGGTCAGGACTTTAAATTATATGAAAAGGCGGTTTTTGTTTTTGAAAACGATACCCTTAATTACAGAATTCTAAAACCTTTAAACTATAATTCTAATAAACAATATCCAGTACATTTATTCTTACATGGATCTGGGGAACGAGGAAATGATAACAGTTCTCAACTAACTCATGGAGGGAGGTTATTTTTAGAAAAACACAATAGAGAAAACTATAATTCTTGGGTAATATTTCCTCAATGTTCAAAAGATGACAGGTGGGCAAACTTAGTAAATGATGATTGGGACATCGATTTTGAAGATGAAATCACAAAACCTAATAAAAGTTTAAATCTAGTTATTAGGTTTATGGATGAATTCATACAAAAAAAACAAGTTGATACACAAAGAATTTATGTAAGTGGTTTGTCTATGGGAGGTATGGGGACTTTTGAGGTTCTATACAGAAGACCCAATATGTTTGCTGCTGCAACCCCAATTTGTGGTAATGGTAGTACAGCTTTAGCGTCTATATATGCAGAAAAAGTATCCATTTGGATTTTTCATGGTTCCGACGATAAAGTGGTAAGTCCAAAACATTCTTTAAACATAGCAAACGCAATTATAGAGTCAGGAGGAAGCCCAAAGTTAACGTTATATGAACACGTAGGTCATAACAGTTGGGATAATGCGTTTGCAGAAGAAAATTATCTAAAATGGATTTACTCTAAGAAGAAAAAATAACAAATTTCTCATCTAAATAAATTTTCCCATGTTCTTTTTAACTATTTTAATAAAGGGGAAAGGCCTTTTGATTGATCTAAACGCTTATGTAATTTTAGTGTTATCCAAGTCTTTTTTTGGTGTTTATCAGCCTCATAGCTCAAAAAATCTCTAATTTACGAACTAGTTGAAAACAAAGAAGCTCCAAATCAAGCTTGTATTTTTGATTTTCTACTTCGTGACATTTTGTGATTTAGAATTTGTATTGATAAATAGGTTGTGACCAATTTTTTAATTGTTTTGACCTAAAACAAAACTCTTAAAATGAAGCTTCGGTACATATTTGCTGGTCATAAATTATATATTAAATGAAAATAAATAGATTAACTGTATTGCTTTTAATTTTAGTTCTAATTCCTAATTTAGTACTGAATGCTCAAAAAAAACACAAAACCACCAAATTAAAGCAACCTAACTTTTTATTCGTTTTGGTAGATGATCAGCCATTTGACGCGTAGGGTATTCTGGTCGTTATCCTTTTTTGAAAACTCCAAATATAGATCGGTTAAGTAATGAAGGCGCTAATTTTGAATTTTTTTTTGTCACTCAATCTATTTGTTCTCCATCAAGAGCTAGCTTTCTAACAGGGACATATCCTCATATTCACGGGGTAAATCAAAACAATCGTCATGTTGATCCAAAATGGGATGAATTCGCTAATTACTGTACTAAATAAAAGAATTTCAGAGGCAAATTCAGTACCTTTGGGTCTAGGAGGTTAATTTGAAAATGCTAAGCCTTGGTTTGAGCTGGCACAAATTTTTTGTAAAAATGAATAGAATTAGGAGTTTTCAAAAAATATAATTTGACACTGTTTAGGATTCTTAATATTAATACCAATTATTCAATTTCTTTTGGAAGTTTATAAGTAATCTCCACGTGAGAATTATATAATCTCTGAGATTAACCAAAATCCAACTTAGCATTGGAAATAAAAATACAGAACATAAAATGCTATTAATAAACACTATTTTCAAGAAAAAAATTCTTTTTTTCAGCGTAGTTATTCCTATTCTAACTACGAGTTGTAAACAAACAAAAAACATTGATATCACTCCAGATATTCCAGAACTTTCTGGAATGGTATGGATTCCGGGAGGCACTTACGATATGGGTGCTTCAGATGGAGACCGTATGGCGCTTCCACATGAGAAGCCTAAACACACTGTAAAGGTTGATGGATTTTATATGGATGTAACAGAAGTCACTAACGCTCAGTTTTCAAAATTCATAGACGCCACCAGTTATATGACTACAGCCGAGCGTCCTGTGGAATGGGAATTAGTCAAATCACAATTACCGCCAGGCACTCCAAAACCTCATGACTCATTACTTAGGCCTGGTTCGCTTATGTTTAAAAAAGCAAAGGAGACTGTCCCCAATTTATATGATTTATCTCAATGGTGGCGGTGGACCATTGGCGCCAATTGGCAAGAACCAGAAGGTAAGGGGAGTGCTATAATTGGTAAAGAAAATCATCCTGTAGTTCATGTGTCTTATGAAGATGCTATAGCTTATTGTGATTGGGCAGGAAGACGTTTGCCTTCCGAAGCCGAATGGGAGTTTGCAGCTCGTGGCGGAAAACACGATCAGATCTATTTTTGGGGCAATTTATCCGATAAATTATCCAGTTATGTAAACAGTTGGGAAGGTGAGTTTCCTGTGGCAAACACCCAAGCCGATGGTTTCGAAAAGAGTGCGCCCGTCAAAACCTATCCGCCCAATGATTATGGCTTATACGAAACCTCAGGTAATGTATGGGAATGGACTAGCGATTGGTACAGTAGTAACTACTACCAAACATGTTTAAACGCCTCAGTCACAAACAACCCGAAAGGTCCAGAAGAAGCCTACAACCCTAACAATCCCTACATTGATGAGCGTGTTATTAGAGGGGGCTCTTTTTTATGTAATGCGTCCTATTGTGCTAGCTATAGAGTGTCTTCGCGGATGGCGACTGATCCGAGCACATCTTTAGAACATTTAGGGTTTCGCACGGTTTTGGATTTGAAAACTGAGGAGTAAATTAAGCACAGTTTTGTAATCTATTTTTAACAGAAAAGAAACGTTTGGCGTTAGTAATTTAGTTCGAAATATCAAATGTTTTCCAACGGGCACGTATAAAAGTCACGTAAAATGGATTTAATCTATACGCAAACTCATACTTATACGCCATATTTAAATGGGGAATTAGTGATTTCCTTAAGGAGGTTTAATTAGCCTAAAACCTTTTTCTTAACTTCTTCTATGTACGACCTTCCAATGACATATCTTATGCCTTCAATTTCAATGCTATTTCCCTCAACGACATCAATTTTATCTATGGCGATTGTAAAAGACCTGTGAATTCGAATGAAATTACTTTCAGGCAATAAGCTAGTGAAGTTGGTCAAAGTGCTATGAATAATATACTTATTAGTTTGCGTAGTTATTTTTAGATAATCTCGTAAAGATTCGACAACCAATATCTCATCTAAATAGATTTTCTTCATTTTCTTTTTATCAACTTTAATAAAGATGAAAGGTTTTTTAATTTCTTTGGAATTGTCTTTGGGTATGCTGCTGTTAATAGCCTTGAAAGCTCTGTTCACCGCTTTCATAAACCTAGGGAATGGAATTGGTTTCACGAGGTAATCTAGAACCTCTAATTCATAGGTTTTTATGGCATATTCATCATAAGCGGTAGTAACAATAATCAATGGTTTTGTTTCTAAAGTTTTTATAAAATCTAAACCATTTAAAAGGGGCATATTAATATCTAAAAAAATTAAATCTACTGAATGGTTTTTTAAGTAAGTCAAAGCCTCCACTGCGCTGTTAAAAGTGTTTGAAATCGTAATTTCATCAATCTCTTCTATGTAGCTTTTTACTATATTTACAGCTAATGGCTCATCGTCAATAATTAAACAATTAATCTTCATTACACTTTATTTTAAGGGTTACAATAAACAGCTTGTTTTTTTTCTCAATATTCAGGCTGTAGTCCTCATTTTTATAACCTAACTCAAGTCTTTTTTTGACATTTGTCAGTCCAATTCCGCTTGAGTTTTCAATATTCTCACTTAGGTTAGGTGTTTCAGGTAATGGGTTTGAAACAGTAAAGTAAAGAAAATTTTCCACTATTTTAAAATCAATATCGATTTTTACGTCACCAGTAATTTTGTTTGCACCATGCTTAAAAGAATTTTCAATAAAAGAAAGTAGCAAAATAGGTGCTATTTTTTTATCTGAAATATCCCCAGTTATATTGGTGTCTATTTTTAATTTATTACCATATCTTATTTGCTCCAGATCTAGATAGTTTTGAATACAAATTATTTCTTTTTCTAAACTTTGTCTTTTTGATTTTGTTTCATAAAGTAAGTAGCGCATCAATTCAGAGAGTCGAAGTATTAATTTTGGAGTTTTGTTAGATTTTTCTATAGCTAACGAATAGATATTGTTGAGTGTATTAAAAAAGAAATGAGGGGAAATCTGAGTTCTTAAAAAAAGTAATTCGGTTTCCAATTGTACCTTTTCTAAAGCGGTGACCCGCTTTTGTTCTTGTAGCCAGTCCATGGTAATTTTTATAGCGGTTACAAAAGTTGTAACATAGAGTTCACCGATCATCATGTCTACGGCATAACTGAAGGTCACGTTTTGGATCACTTCAGGACCTTCTGGCCATATGTTGGTGCTAACAAGGTAATATGTCAGATTAAACTTAATGAATACCATTGTCAGCAAAGAGGCAATTAAAAAAACTACATATAAGAAGTATTTACGCCTAAAAACAAACCTTGGCATTAAAATAAAAATATTTAAGTAACATAAAATCATATGAATTGGAAATCCAACAATATTTGTTTTTAATGAATAAACGTAGTCATCAAAATAATTCCCCCATCGAAGTGTGTTAAGAAGAAAATAAATTAACCAAAAAATGACATGATGTCTTAGAGTGAATTTTAAATGTTTGTCAAGTTGCATAGTTATTTTTTTAACGTTCAACGGAATTCTTAAGTTGTCCGTCTAATTTTATTCGTAATACAACGTTGTTTTCGCATATTTACGCTGCATTAAAAATGAATAAATGAAATTTTTGAACAAAGCTAATATAGTTATATTATATGTATTAGTTTTTTTTACAGCCCTTTCATCATGTACCAAACAGGGGACTGAAAACGTCAAAGTATTTACTAATTATGTAAGTCCTTTTATTGGAACAGGTGGTCATGGTCACACCTATCCAGGAGCAACTGTTCCTTTTGGAATGCTTCAAGTCAGCCCTGATAATGGTATTTCCGGATGGGACTGGTGTTCGGGATATCATATTACAGATTCTATAACGATTGGGTTTAGTCATTTACACTTAAGTGGGGCAGGAATAGGGGATTTAGGCGACATTCGTTTTATGCCTGTAAACAAAAAAGTTAATCTAGCTCAGGCTTTTAAAACTAGAGACGATATCCCATTCAAATCAAATTATTCTCATGAGCAAGAAACGGCTGAACCAGGTTATTATAGTGTCTTTTTAAAAGATTTCAATGTTAAAGCAGAGTTGACCACAGACTTAAGAACAGCGTATCACAACTACACATACACTAAAAATGATACGCAATCCCTAGTGATTGATTTAGGGTATGCATTCAATTGGGATAAGGTAGAGCTTTCGAGCTTAAAAATAGAAGATAAGTTTACAGTTTCTGGATTTAGACATAGTTCGGGATGGGCTATTAACCAAAAGGTGTTTTTTGTAGCTAAATTCTCAAAAGCCATTAATAATTTTGATTTGGTTGCTGATGAGCGTTATACTGAAGAAAACAGCGTCACTGGAATTAAAACATCAGCTCAATTATTTTTTAATAATTTAGGTGAAGATAAATTACGGGTTAAAGTAGGGTTGTCTTCGGTTAGTGTAGCTAATGCACTCGAAAATATATCAGACAGTATGCAAAATTTTGAGGTTGCAAAAAATAAGGCCTCTAAAAATTGGAATGAAGCGCTTTCAAAAATTGAAATAGAAACCCCTGTAGATTCCTTAAAAACTATTTTTTATACCGCTTTATATCACTCACAGTTGGCGCCTGTCACATTTAGTGATGAAAATGGAGAGTTAAGGCTTGAAAACGACCGTATTGTGAAGGCTGAAAACTTTACGGCCTACTCAACATTGTCTTTATGGGACACTTTTAGAGCTCAGCAGCCCTTACTAACGTTGTTAGAGCCCAATCATGTTGCTGATATCATCAATTCTATGTTAGCGTATTATGAGCCTAAAGGCATCCTGCCTGTATGGACTCTTTATGGAAATGAAACCAACACGATGACGGGTTATCACTCGATACCGGTTATAGCTGAAGCTTATTTAAAAGGTGTCAAAGGCTTTGATGTTAATAAAGCTTATGAAGCAATGAAGGCCACGATGCAGCAAGACGAGCGCGGTCTAGATTACTATAAAAAATACGGCTATATTCCTTGTGAATTTTTAGAAGAATCGGTTACAATAACACTAGAATATGCGTATGACGATTGGTGTGTGGCAAAGGTAGCGAAAGCTTTAGGGAAAACAGAGGATTATGACTATTTCATGGATCGATCTAAATCATACACAAATTTATTTGATGCTAAGACCGGGTTTATGCGCGGGAAATTTCAAGATGGAAAAACCTGGCGTGAACCTTTTGACCCTAAGCATTCTGCACATAGAATAAAAGCGGATTACACAGAAGGTAATGCTTGGCAGCATAGCTGGTTTGTGCCGCATGACGTTGAAAATTTAATAGCCCTACATGGTGGGGATGAAATCTTTGCTAGTAAGTTAGAACAACTTTTTACTGAAAGTTCTGAAATTACTGGAGATAATATTTCTAATGATATTTCGGGGTTAATAGGACAGTATGCTCACGGCAACGAGCCAAGCCATCACATCGCTTATATGTTTAATCGCGCCAACAAACCTTGGCGTACACAATATTGGGTGCGGGAAATATTAAAAACGCAATACAATACAACTCCAAATGGTTTGAGTGGAAATGAAGATTGTGGACAAATGTCTGCGTGGTATGTGTTGAGTTCAATGGGCTTGTATTCTATGAACCCAGCTTCAGGAGAATACGAAATAGGAAGCCCATTATTTGAGAAAACAACCCTCAACGTTTCTGATGATACATTTTTCATAATTGAAGCTGAACATGTTTCAGATACAAATATTTACATCCAATCCGCCACACTAAACGGAAACGATTTTAATCAGACAGTTATTTCACATCAACAAATTATACAGGGAGGAACTTTGAAATTTGTAATGGGTCCCAAACCGAATAAAAATTGGGGTATAAAAAATTAATAAAACAGAAAACGAATGCATAGCATTGACATACTAATTATAGCTTTTTATATCATCTTGACCGTTGGCGTCGGTATTTGGGTTTCCAACCGCGCTTCAAAAGGCTTAGACTCCTATTTTCTGGGTGGTAAAAGTATCAAGTGGTATTTCCTAGGGCTGAGTAATGGATCCGGAATGTTTGATGTTTCAGGAACCGCTTGGATGGTTGGGATCCTTTTTTTATATGGCGTAAAAAGCTTTATGTTTATGTGGCTTTGGCCGATTTGGAATCAGATTTTTATAATGATGTTTTTAGCCGTTTGGATTAGAAGATCTAACATAATGACAGGTTCAGAATGGATTTTAACGCGTTTTGGAGATAAGAAAGCAGGAAGAGCGTCGCATATGATTGTTGCTGTGTTTGCGATTATAGCTGCAATAGGATTTATTGCCTACTTTTTTGAAGGCGTTGGAAAATTTATGACCATTATACTGCCTTGGGATCTTACGCTGCAGATGGGAGCGTCTGTGCTTTTAAACTCCGAGCAGTCTTATGCATTTATCATTATATTTTTAACAACTATTTATACGGTCAAAGGCGGTATGTTTTCAGTTGTAGCAACAGAAGTACTTCAATATGGCATCATGGTTATTGCAGGGTTGTTGGTCGTAGGATACAGTTTCTTTGCTATTAGTGATGTTGAGATTAATAGCGTGATTACTGAAGAATGGCGTAATGTATTTTTTGGTTGGGAACTGGAAACGCATTGGAGTGACAAGTATCAAGCCTTTAATGATTTAATTGATTCTGAAGGCTTTAAAATGTTTGGGGCTTTTATTGGGATGACGTTATTTAAGGGGTTTTTCGCAAGTTTAGCGGGCCCAACCCCTAGCTTTGATATGCAACGAATTCTCTCTACAAAAACAGTCAAAGAAGCGGCCTACATGAGTGGTTTTACAAACTTAATATTATTTATTCCAAGGTATTTATTGATTGGAGGAATTGTTGTTATCGCTTTGGTTAGTTTAAGTCCAGAAATGATTGGGAACTCCTCATTTACTGGAGTTGATTTAGAGGTGTTATTGCCTAAAGTTATTAACTTCCATGTGCCAGTTGGAGTTAAGGGGTTATTATTAGCAGGATTATTAGCAGCATTCATGTCTACTTTTTCAGCTTTTGTAAATGCTGGCCCTGCCTATATAGTGAATGATATTTACAAGAAATATTTCAAACCAAATGCGTCAAGTAAACATTATCTCAGGGCGAGTCATATAGCGTCATTTGCTGTAGTTGCTCTAGGTGTTTTTATGGGCTTTTTTGCAGATTCAATTAATTCATTAACCTTATGGATTACGTCGGCACTTTTTGGAGGTTATGTCGCCTCAAATTTCTTGAAGTGGATTTGGTGGCGTTTTAATGGTTGGGGGTATTTCTGGGGCATGCTTTCAGGTTTAATTATAGCATCTCTCCAGTTTTTATTAGACCAAAATAAAGGGAATTTCGTTGAAGATTCGCTCCTTTTTGAACTGTCACATATGCAAGCTATTTATTTGTTTCCTATCATTTTTATCGTTTCATTAGTAGGCTCTTTTTTAGGTACTTTTCTTTCAGAACCAACAGAAATGAAGACTTTAAAATCCTTTTACAAAACAGTGAGACCTTGGGGATGGTGGGGCCCAGTTTATAAAGAATTACAGCAAGAAGAGGGTATAGTAAAGAAAAATACTGATTTTTGGAACGACATGTTCAATTGTGCCATTGGAATTATTTGGCAATCGAGTATGATTGTTATGCCTATCTATTTTGTAATTCGAGATTATCCAAAAGGATTAATCGCCTCAGCAGTGTTTGTAATTACAACATTAGTACTTAAATTTACATGGTTAGATAAAGTAAAACGAATTACAGATTAAATAATGAATTCAACTCAAGATAAAGTAGATATACCATGGCAAGATAAACCAGCTGGTAGCCAAGATGTAATGTGGCGTTATAGCGAAAATCCCATCATAGACCGCTACGCTATTCCAACCTCTAATAGTATTTTTAACAGTGCTGTTGTTCCTTTTAAGGACGGATACGCAGGTGTTTTTAGATGTGATAACAAAGCGGTCCAAATGGATATTTTCGCAGGATTTAGTAAAAATGGTATTGATTGGGATATTAATTACGAGCCTATTAAAATGCTAGCGGGTAATACTGAGATGATTGATTCCGATTATAAATACGACCCAAGAGTTGTTTTTATTGAAGATCGATATTGGATCACCTGGTGCAATGGCTATAATGGACCAACTATCGGAATAGGATATACCTTTGACTTTGTAGAATTTTTTCAGTGTGAAAATGCATTTTTACCATTCAATAGAAATGGAGTGTTGTTTCCACAGAAAATAAATGGAAAGTACGCAATGCTAAGTCGTCCAAGTGATAATGGACACACCCCTTTCGGAGATATTTATATTAGCTATAGTCCAGATATGAAATATTGGGGAGAACACCGCTGCGTCATGAAAGCAACGCCTTTTGAAGATAGCGCCTGGCAATGTACCAAAATTGGTGCAGGACCAATACCAATTCTTACCGATGAAGGATGGCTTATGATTTATCATGGTGTTATAAATACCTGTAATGGATTTCGATATGCTATGGGCTCGGCACTTTTAGATACACACCAACCCGATACGGTTAAGTACAGGACGCAACCCTACCTGTTAGGCCCTGCAGAACAGTATGAAATGGTTGGCGATGTACCAAATGTTGTTTTTCCTTGTGCTGCTTTACATGATGTTGAGGACGATAAATTAGTTGTATATTATGGTGCTGCCGACACGGCTGTAGCTATTGCGTTTGGTCATTTGAGCGAAGTGGTTGAATTCACAAAAGAAAACAGTTTATAGATGAGTCTTATTAAAATAACGTGTCTATTTTTTTTGACGGTGCTTGTATCTAATGTAAGTGCTCAATCAGATTTTGTTATTCGCCCTAATGCCTACACTGCTTATAAAACTCAAGATGCCATAACTATAGACGGTAAGCCTGATGAGTTGGTTTGGGATAGTATAGAATGGTCCTCAGATTTTATAGATATAGAAGGTGTGAAAACGCCAAAGTATCAAACCAATGTGAAAATTGTTTGGGATGACACTTACTTTTATATTCTAGCGAAAATTGAAGAGCCCCATGTGTGGGCAGATATCACTCAACACGATGCTGTTATTTTTCATAATAACGATTTCGAAGTTTTTATAGACCCAGATGGGGATACGCATAACTACTATGAGCTTGAAATCAATGCTTTAAACACTGTTTGGGATTTATTTATTACCAAGCCATACCGAGAATTAAACTCGCCTGTTCTAAATGATTGGCATATTACAGGATTAAAATCTGCCGTACATATTGACGGCACTTTAAATGATGCGTCAGATACAGATAAAGGCTGGACGCTAGAAATGGCGATTCCATGGTCGGTTTATAAGACTTCCTATTATCAGGATGTTGTTCCTAGAGATACCTTTTGGCGTGTCAATTTTTCCAGAGTTAACTGGGACTATGAACTAACTGATGGTGTTTACTCTAGAAAAAAAGATTTAAAAGGTGCTTTTTTACATGAATACAATTGGGTGTGGTCGCCGCAAGGCGTTGTGAACATGCATGAACCAGAAAAGTGGGGTTATGTGTATTTTTCATCCTCGCAAGCGGGTACTGAAACACCATTTGAAATTCCAAAAGATGAAGATATTAAATGGGCGTTATATAAAATGTATAGCGCTCAAAAGGCCTATTTTTCTAAAACGAATCAATGGTTAACTTCCATTGAAAGCATACAGTCAACGCCAGTCATTTTATATGGAAAAACCCTTTATCCTACCATTGAAAACTATAGTGATGGCTGGATAATTACATTAAAAAGCCCATTTACAAATAGACTATTAAGTATCACAGAAGATGGAAAATTTAAAATTAAATAGATTGATTATGAACATCAAACACGCACTACTTTTTACAGCAATTCTTTCTGTTGTTGCTTGTAATACCAAAGATAACAACAAGATTATTTCAGAAAATAATCAGACAGAAAAGATTCGAGCATTGAATTTGCAACTTGGATCACATCTGACAAAGAAAAGTCAACTGATTTATATGCTGCTGAATTTAAAAAATATAAAGACCATGGTATTGACGAGGTTTTGATAAACACATTAACGGATCCAAGGGAACTTGAACGATTGGTGCCTATTGCAAAAGCAGCAGGTTTAAATGTACATGCATGGATTATGACCATGAACAGACCAGGAGATTCCATAGCACTTAAACATCCGGAATGGTATGCGGTGAGTAAAGAAGGAAAATCATGTTATGATACAAGACCTTATGTCGATTATTATCAATGGTTGTGTCCAAACAGAGAAGCATCGCGAAATCATATTTTAGGACTTATTGAAGGGTTGGCAAAAGTAGAAGGTATAGAGAGTGTACATCTTGATTATATTCGTTTTTCAGATATCTTTTTACCTATTGGTTTATTGCCTAAATACAATTTAGTACAAGATACTGAACTCCCAGAATTTGATTTTTGCTATTGTGAGGTTTGTATTTCTAAATTTGAAGATATACACCATAAAAATCCGAAGGATTCCCCTAACACCTCTATTGACATGGAATGGAAAAATTTCAGATTAAATAGTGTTAAAAAGATTGTCGATGATGCTTACAGTGTAGCAAAAAAGAATAATAAAAAATTAACAGCAGCCGTATTCCCGTATCCAGAAATGGCGGACCATATGGTGCGGCAACGATGGGACAAGTGGAATATTGATGAGGTGTATCCAATGATTTATCATGGATTTTATAATGAAGAAGTTGATTGGATTGGCTATGCCACGAAACAAGGCGTTGGCGATGTTGAAGCTGAAAATATTGCACTCAATACTGGGGTGTATATCCCCGATTTTAAATCTTCGGAAGAATTAAAGCAAGCCATACTACTAGCTAAAGAAAATGGAGCCAAAGGCATCACTTTTTATGATGGACCAACATTAACAGCGGCGTATTTACAAACGATAAAAGAGACAAAGGAGGGATTAAAATAATATCTTATAATAAAGAATGGTTAATATTTATTTTTAACTTTAGAAATATTTAGTAAATAAAGTTTAAAATTTATAAATTATGTCTAATAGAAGAAGTTTTATAAAAAAAGCCACTTTAGGGAGTATTGGAATGTCCACCATAAATTCTTGGTCTTCAGCCTTGACAGCAAACCAAGAAAAAACTGCTGAAAAAAAACTTAAAAAGCCTTTAATTATTTCTACATGGAATCATGGATTTTCAGCGAATGCGGAAGCATTGAAACAGTTAGAAAATGGGAAACCAGCGCTTGATGCTATTGTTTCAGGGGTTGGGGTTTGTGAGGCTGATCCTGATAATCGGAGTGTTGGATACGGCGGACTTCCTGATAGAGAAGGCCATGTCACATTAGATGCCTGTATCATGGATCATAAAAGCAATTGTGGATCGGTTTCTTTTTTACAAGAGATAAAGCACCCTATAGCCGTCGCTAAAAAAGTGTTAGAAGAAACGTCTCATGTTATGCTAAGTGGAAAAGGCGCACAAGATTTTGCTTTGTCTCAAGGGTTTCTAAAAGAAAATTTATTAACGTCTGAATCTGAAAATGATTGGAAAGAGTGGCTAAAAAAATCAAAATACAAGCCTGTCATTAACATGGAAAACCACGACACTATTAGCATGCTTGTCTTAGATGAAAACGGTGATTTATCAGGGGGGTGTACAACGAGTGGTGCTGCTTGGAAAATGCATGGTCGGGTAGGAGATTCTCCTATTATAGGTGCTGGATTGTTTTTAGACAATGAAGTCGGAGCTGCTGCTGCTACAGGGTTGGGCGAAGCTGTTATTCGCACCGCTGGCAGTGCTATGGTGGTAGAGTTAATGCGTCAAGGAAAATCACCTTTTGAAGCTTGTAAGGAAATAGTTGAACGCATATACAATAAGCATAAAAACCATAAAGACATGGACTATCTACAAGTAGGATTTATTGCGGTTAATAAAAATGGAGAACATGGTGGGTATAGTCTACGATCTGGATTTAATTTTGCCGTTTATGATTCAGAGAATGGAAATCGAATGGAGGACTCACAATTTAAAATGTCTTGGGATAATTAAAAAATAATATGATTAGACATATTTTCATAAAAATAAGTAGCGTTTTAGTTGTAATGAGTGTATTAGTGTTGACGTCCTGCAAAAAGCACAACAGTTCCGAAAATACACAGTCTCTTGATTTCGTGGAGTATGTCAATCCTTTTATTGGCACGTCAAATTTTGGAGCCACAAACCCAGGCGCTATTGCACCTAGAGGGATGGTAAGTGTATCGCCATTTAATGTTGCTGGTCCTCAAAACTTGCCTTTAGAAAAAGACAGTAGATGGTTGTCCACCCCTTATGTCTATGAAAACACCTTTCTAAGTGGTTTTTCTCATGTAAATTTAAGCGGGGTTGGCTGTCCTGATTTAGGCGTTATTTTAACGATGCCTACCACAGGTGCTTTAGAAACAGATTATTTAAAGTATGGGAGTACTTACAGCGACGAAGTTTCAAAAGCCGGTTATTATAGTACTACTATAAATAAATACGATGTAAAAGTAGAAACGACAGCCACAACAAGAACGGGCATTAGTAAGTACTTGTTTCCAAAAGGGAAATCAAATATCCTTTTAAATTTAGGATTAGGACTCACCAATGAACAAGGGGCGACTGTTAAAGTTGTTTCGCCTACAGAAATTGAAGGGATGCGTCAAGTAGGGGCTTTTTGTTACTACAAATCTGAGGAATCTTATCCCGTATATTTTGTGGCAAAATTTAGCAAGCCGTCAAATGAATTTGGAATTTGGAAAAATTCTGCAAAAGAAAAAGGAGTAGAAAGTCAGTGGATGCCTTATAACGGAAAAACAAGAGTCTACAAAAATTACAGAAAGGATATTATTGGCGATAGTATTGGCGCCTATATGCGTTACGACTTTAAAGAGCCGACGTCTGTGGAAGTTAAAATTGCTGTTTCTTATGTGAGTATTGAAAACGCTCGAGAAAATTTAGAAAAAGAGACTAAAGGATTATCTTTTGAAGATGTGTACAAGCAAACGTCATCTAAATGGAACAATCTTCTCTCCAAAATTATAGTAGAGGGAGACTCTAAGGACGACAAAACGATATTTTATACAGCCTTATATCACACGTTGATTCATCCAAATATATTGAATGATGTGAACGGAGAATACCCCAAAATGGGAACGAGAGAAACCCTAAAAACAGCGGGTACACGTTTTACCGTTTTCTCTTTGTGGGATACCTACAGAAATTTACATTCCTTGATGTCTTTGGTGTATCCCAAGCAACAATCAGATATGGTAAAAAGCATGCTGTCTGTTTATGATGAAAGTGGCTGGTTACCGAAATGGGAGTTAAATGCCACAGAAACTACGACCATGGTAGGCGATCCAGCAGGAATAATTATAGCCGACACCTATTTGCGGGGGATTCAAGATTTTGATGTAGAGAAAGCCTATGAAGCTATGACTAAAAGCGCAACTCAACTCGAAAATAACGCACTCAGACCCGGGATAAAAGAATATATAGAAAGAGGATATTTAACAACTGCCTCCACAAAAAGTGGCTCCGTTTCTACAACTCAAGAATACAACACGACCGACTTTGCTATTGCGCAATTAGCAAAAGCGCTGAATAAAAAAGAAGATGAGGTGTTTTACAGAGAGCGTTCTGTTTCATATCGAAAGCTTTTTGATAAACAGTTTAATTTATTGCGCCCGAAGAATGATGACAATTCGTGGGTTAGACCATTCAATCCTGAAACGGGGGCTAATTTTCAAAAGAATTTAGGGTTTATTGAGGGAAATTCATGGCAATATACGTTTATGGTGGCCCATGACACCAAAGGATTAATGCAATTAATGGGAAGCGAGGAAGCGTATTCTAATCAACTTCAAAAGGTTTTTGATGCAGGGCAATTTGATATGGCTAACGAACCCGACATTGGATATCCTTATTTATTTAATTATGTAAAAGGTGAAGAATGGCGTACTCAAAAAACAGTTTCAGAACTTATTAAAAAACATTTTAAAAACACCCCCGATGGCTTGCCAGGAAATGATGATACAGGCACTATGTCTGCATGGTTGATTTATAGCATGATGGGGATATATCCGATAAGCCCCGCTTCGCCGGTTTATACGCTTACAGCTCCCGTATTTGATAAGATCACTATTCAATTAGATAGTAGATATTATGACCACCCTTATCTGGTGATTGAAAAAGAGGGAAAAGGAGCCATTAAACAATTCAAATTAGGGGAAGAAACTTACAAACGTTTTTTTGTAAATCATCCTGAGTTAGTTCAATCAAATTACTTAAAAATTAATCTAGAATAAGATCGTTTATTGCGTGTTTATTTTCTACGTTTAACTAATTGCGCCTGCTTGAGTATATTAAAAACAATAGTTTACGATTTTTATAGTTGTTGATTAATTCTCTGTTTTTATGTGTTAGTACGTCTGTTTGGTGTCAAATAATAACAAAAAATTAACATACGCCTTATTTCATGTGTTATTTGTCGAAAACATTAATTTACTACTATTAGTTTTGTTTAATTTTAAAAACATAATAATCAAACAATAAAATTATGATCCAAAAATTAAAGAAGCTGCTGCTTCTGATTTGCGTATTTAGTGTTCATACTATTTATGCACAAACTACAACAATTTCGGGTACCATTACTGATTCTTTAGATGGCATGGCACTTCCCGGAGTTAACATTGTAGAGATGGGCACTTCAAATGGTGCGATAACAGATATTGATGGGAATTACACCATCATAGTTTCTGATGACAATGCTGTTTTGCAGTTTACTTTTCTTGGTTATAAAGACACAGAGATTGCTGTAAACGGACAAACTGTAATTGATGTTGCTCTTAAAGAAAGTTCAGAAGTAATAGATGAAATAGTGGTGACCTCTTTAGGGTTAACCCGCGAGAAAAAATCTCTTGGATATTCTGTCACTAAACTTGATGGAAATGACGTGTCTAGAGTTAAAGAATCTAACGTTGCCAGTTCATTGGCTGGTAAAGTGGCAGGTGTAGTTGTTAGTAAATCTACTTCTGGTGCCGGCGGAAGTACTAGAGTAGTAATTAGAGGTAACAATTCTATAAGTGGTAACAACCAACCTTTATATGTGGTTGATGGTGTGCCAATTGACAATACTACCATTTCTTCTCCCGATACATTTGAATTTAATGTGCCAGATTTAGGTAATGGTATTTCAGATATTAATCCAGATGATATTGAAAGTATGTCTGTTTTAAAAGGACCGAATGCAGCTGCATTATATGGTTCTAGGGCATCAAACGGTGTTATAATAATAACAACAAAAAGAGGTAAACTTGATCAAGGCTTGGGTGTTTCATTTTCTTCAAGTACCACATTCGAAGACCCTTTTGTATTGCCAAAATATCAGAATCAGTATGGTCGTGGTAGTGATGGTAACTTTCCTTCTATTAACCCTGCAGATGATATACTTACGCAAGTAAATTTAGTTAGAGGATCAGATTCTTGGGGGCCAACTTTCGATGGTTCACAGCAATTGGCTTATAATGGCGAGCAAAGAGCTTACGAAGCCCAACCCAATAATGTAAAAGATTTTTTCGAAACGGGAACATCGACTATCAATACACTTTCATTGAGCAATAGTAACGAAAAATCTTCTGTACGATTTTCTTACACAAATTCAGATATTGGTTCAATATTACCTGGTTCTAGCGTAAAAAGGCATAATTTTAATTTAAGAGGCTATGCAAAATTATCAGATAAGTTAACGCTAGATTCTAAAGTTACTTATTTTGTTCAAGAGGCAAGAAACAGACCTAATCAAGGTACAGAAGGAGTTATGGCTTATTTATTGACTATGCCTAGGAACATTAGTAATTCTGATTTACAAAATTACCAAAATCTTGAAAATCCATTAGACCCTGCAAACCCATATGCGGTTATAGGTCATTCTCTTTCTAGTTTTAGTGGCAATCCATATTGGGTTCAAAATGAAGATTTTAATCAAGATCAAAGAAAAAGATTTTCTGGATTTGTTAAATTAGATTATCAGATTACTGACTGGTTGTCTGCATTTGTAAGAGCAGGTACAGATGATGTATCTCAAGATACGCAATCATATTTTGCCACAGGGCATCATTTTGTACCAAGAGGTAGTATAGCATTTGGCAATAATGATAGAACAGAATCTAATTATGACGCATTATTGATGTTAAATAAAGATTTAGATGAAAAATTTAATTTATCAGCAAATATTGGTGGTAATTTTCGTAAATCTACAGCAATTAGATCATCAATTAATGGACGAGATTTTAAAATTCATGGAGGATATTTTTTAAATAATACCGAAGCTAACCTTGCAGAATCTAGTCAATCAGACCTCATTGAAAAGAGAGTTAATTCTATTTATGGATCTGCGTCTCTTGCTTACGACAATATGATCTATTTAGATATTACGGGTAGAAATGATTGGTCGTCAGCTTTACCTGAAGAAAACAGATCATACTTTTATAGCTCTTTGGGTTTAAGTGTTCTACTGAACAAGGTATTTGATTTAGATAACACGCCTATAAACTTTCTAAAATTGAGAGGAAGTTCAGCAAGTGTTGGTAATGATACTGATGCTCAACAATTAAGTAATGTATTTAAAGTTGGAGCACAAGGTTATCTAGGGAATATTACAATTGGTAGGCCTAATATTAAATTTAGTGAGAGTTTAAAACCAGAAGATATTACATCTACAGAGATTGGTTTAGAATTTAAAATGTTTGATAATAGATTTTATGGCGATTTCTCATATTATTCAATATCATCTAAAGATTTAATCTTTGACGTTCCTGTTGACCCAGGAACTGGCTACGAATTCTTCCGTGATAATGTTGGAGAACTTACTAATAAAGGTTTTGAGTTACTTTTAGGCGGTACTCCAGTAAAGACAGAAAATTTCAGATGGGATACTTCGATTAACCTTTCTAAAAATAAAAATAAATTGGTCAGTTTGATTGATGGTCAGGATAACTTCACATTTAGTAATAGTAATAGTGGTATTGTAGATGTAAGAGCTGAAGTAAATGATGGGTTTGGAGATATTTATACAACAACATGGCTGCGTGACGATGCTGGTCAGTTACTTTTAACCTCCGATGGTCGTCCGCAAGCAACCTCAGATAGACAAAAAGCTGGGAATTATCAGCCAGATGTAACAGGAGGATTTTCTAACACATTTAAATATAATAATTTCACATTAAATGTATTAATAGACTTCAGGTTTGGAGGTGAAGTGTTTTCTTACACAGATGCTGCAATGGATGCGGCTGGTGTTTCTGAGCGGTCATTGCAATTTAGAGAAGGTGGTTTAGTTGTTGAAGGTTTATCTGCAATAGCTGGGACTGACCCTGTTCAATATGAGACTAATACGAGTACTATTAGTGCTGAACAATATTGGACTTCTGTTGCAGGTGTTGGTTCTGAATATGTTTATGATCAGACCAACATGAGGTTAAGAGAGTTGAGTTTGAGTTATCGCTTTCCTAATAAAGTACTTGAAAAGACCTTTATGGAATCAGCTTCGCTGAGTTTAATAGGAAGGAACTTATTTTTTATAAGTAAAAAAACGGATAACTTTGATCCAGAAGCTAGCTACTCATCGTCTAATTTAAGTCAAGGAGTTTTATTCTATGCTTTGCCAACAACCAGAAGTTTAGGTTTTAGTTTAAACGTTAATTTTTAAAAAATCAAATTATGAAAATAAATAAATTATTTTTTGGATTCCTTCTACTAATTTTAGGAATTTCATGTAATGATGATTTCAATGAAATCAATAAAGACAACCAAGGATTCGATGTGGAAGATGTAAGTGCTAAATTTTTCCTAACAGGTTCTCAATTTGGACTTTACGCACCAAATAGAACTCCATACTGGAGAGCATTTTTAATTTACGCAGATAGATTTTCAGGTCATGCAGCTTTTGGTAGTACCATATCTGCGTTTGACGATGGATTTTGTTATAACTTTAACATTGGTGTTTCAGATATCGTATACAATTGGATGGCTGGTCATTTTGGTAATATAAAATCGTTTGGAGATTTAACCAAGCCAGGAGGAGATTTTGAGAATGAATACATGTACGCAATGTCACTAATAATGAAAGGCTTATATTTCCAAATGTATACTGAAACCTATGGCATGGTGTCATTTAGTGAAGCGGGTGTTGATGGTATTTTAACACCAAAGTATGATACGCAAAAGGATGTCTATAAAGGTATCATTGCAGATTTAGATGCTGCTATGGCAACCATAGGAGACGCAGACAGAACAGGAACAGGAATTAATGACGTTGGTTCTAATGATGTCTATTGTGGAGGAGACCTTCAACAATGGAAGAGATTAGCAAATACGCTTAAATTAAGAATAGGCATGCGAGCATTAGGAGCACCTGGAGACGATTTTGCAAACGGTGCAATTACTGCAGCATTATCTGCTCCTTTACTTGGTGTTGATGATTCTGTGCTTATGGCTAAAGATTATGAAATTAGTGAATGGACTTCTTCGTCATATGGAGATGTTTGGCATGACTTTGGAGGAACAATTGCGAATTGGACCATTGGTGATAATCTTATAAATCTATTAGATGATAACAATGACCCAAGGTTAGCGAAATATGCAAAACCAGTAGGAGGCGGCTCTTTCTTATATTCAGACCCAGGAGGAGATCCTAACTATGCTGATAGATTAAATTTAGTTATCCAAACGCTAGATGACGCTAATGCAAACTATACAATCAATACATCTGGAGCAGATACCACTATAGATGTTGAATCTGGTCAGTTTATAGGTCAACCTGTAAGAGCGAATGCAGAAACAAAATCATTTTTGCATACGGATATATTTTCTTATCCATCTGATGCTATTATCCAACCAAGAGGTCAACAAGCTGTTGGTTATCCAGAGATTATTTTCTCTAGTGCAAATTCGTATTTCTTACAAGCTGAAGCAGCGTTGAGAGGAATTGGATCAGGTGATGCACAAGCTTTATATGAAGCAGGTATTACAGAGGCAATGACGATGTGGGGACTCTCCGAAGGAGATGCTACTACATACATTAATAATGAGGCTATGGGAGATATAAGCACAGGTACCATGGAAGAAAAACTTGAAAAAATAGCGTTACAGCGTTACATAGCAAGTTATACTGATAGTTTTGAAGCTTGGGCGATAGTTCGCAAAACAGGTTATCCTTCAGAATTAACTGCAGGTGTAGCTAACACAAATGTATTTGCTTTAGGTGAGCTTAATGGCGCATATCCTCAACGATTGAGATATGGTTCAGGAGCTCAAGCAAATCCTAACTATACCACGGCCGTTAGTTCGCAAGGCGCAGATGTGCAGGGCACCACACTTTGGTTCGCTCAGTAACTGTAGTTTTAAATCAATATTAAAAAGAGAGGTTGCAAATTAGGTTTGCAACCTCTCTTTTTACTAGTATGTTGATTTTATATTATAAATCAACCTTATATATAGTATCCTACTATTAATAGTTTTAAAAAATAATATCATGAATTATTTTAAGCCATCCAGAAGCTTGATGTATACTTTTTTTAGCGTTATTTTATTGACGCTATCCACGTCTTGTGAAAAAGATTCAAATACAGATTTTTCCTTATTTGAATCAGTTAGTAGTTCGTATTCTGGAATTAATTTTAAAAACAGGATACCTGTTAATAAATTAACAAACTCTTTTATCTATGAATATGTATATAATGGTGGTGGTGTAGCAGTAGGAGATATAAATAATGATGGTCTTGACGATATCTATTTTACAGGAAATCTTGTTAAAAATAAACTCTATCTCAATTTAGGGGATATGAACTTCAAGGACATCTCTGCTACGGCCGGAATTGAGGGTGAAAATCATTGGTTTACTGGTTCAACAATGGCCGATGTAAACAATGATGGATGGTTGGATATCTACGTTTGTGTTTCAGCCAAATATCCGCCTTCAGAGAATATCCTATACATCAATAACGGTGATAATACCTT
>Ga0102816_1000339_pt1 | contig 20832 bp, 17 predicted proteins | sample ColrivemetaGS545_FD_84509 | JGI IMG/M metagenome (GOLD analysis project Ga0102816, IMG submission 84509) | Estuarine microbial communities from the Columbia River estuary - Flood tide non-ETM metaG S.545 | ecosystem: Environmental > Aquatic > Marine > Intertidal zone > Estuary | place: USA...
ACTTTATTACTAACCTTATTGATGACATCAATTGGGTTTTCACAAACAGAATTACTAACTAATGGAGATTTTTCAAATGGTGACGCTAGTTGGGCTCTTACAGGAGGTTCCGTGGTAAGTGGTGAAGCAGCATTCGCAACCACCGCTTCTGCAGGAGATCCTTGGGGTACTCAGTTAGTACAAGGAAGTTTAGCATTTACTAACGCACAAGAATATACCATTTCTTTTGATGCCCGAGTAGATGCAGCTAGAAATATTACATTAGCGATTCAGAATGTTGGGGTATGGACTGATCAATTTAGAGAGAATTTTAGTCTTACTACTACTATGACTACCTACACTAAAACGTTTAATGCCACTTCTAGCAATACTAATGTTCAGATTGGGTTTTTAATGGGAGGTTTTGGTGTCACTGATGGAGTTTATTATGATAATGTTTCATTAACTACTAACGCGCCGGCAAGCTGTAGCGATGGTATACAAAATCAAGATGAAACTGGAGTCGATTGTGGAGGAAGCACATGTGACCCTTGTCCATCACCACCTACTGTAGCAGCTCCAACACCAACTCATCCATCTGCTGATGTCATTTCACTTTTTAGTGATGCATATACAGATGAAGCCAGTAGTACAAACCCAGGTTGGAATGAAGCAGTAACCGCAGAAACTCATGCTAGTAACGCGGTGTTAAAGACAACCAACTTTTTACCGTTTGCAATTACAACTCCGATTGATGTTACAGATCACACTTTACATGTGGATGTTTGGCTTCCAGAACTACCAAGTGCTGGTGCTGGTCTTTTAATTAAGATTCTAGATGCAGCAAACGGTCCAAATGAAGGTAACTCTATTTACCCAATAGCAAACATTACAGCAGGTCAATGGAATAGTATTGATATAGATATAAGCAATTTTAGTCAGGCACAAGGTACATGGGATGCCACGGCGCAAGGTCGTGTAGACCAGGTTTTAGTTGACATTGTAGATGATACAACAATGTATGTGGATAATTTATATTTCTGGAAAGCCCCTACCGCCTCCGTTGATGATTTCTTCGCTAAGGCCGTAAAACTACACCCAAACCCTGCCAATGGCATTGTAAAGTTTTCAACGGTCACAAACGAAGCCTTAGAAGTTTCTGTGTATGACCTTTTGGGAAAACAAGTGATCCCTGCACAAACCATACAATCAGAACTTAATATCGCTAGTTTAAATCCTGGAATGTATTTTGTAAATATGAAACAAGGAGCAAGTGTGGCTACTAAAAAATTGCTTGTAAATTAAATTATAACTAACCATTCAGATTTAATTTCAAAAAAGCCTCCAGTACTGGAGGCTTTTTTTGTGGAGTCCGTTCACTTTTGTAATAAATGAGTATGTCACATAATTTGATAAGGCGATTTTATAAGTCGTAATGACTTTTTGTTTCATCATGCTTTCTGTATTTAACTGCATTTACTGCTCTGTGAGTTTGTGCGCATGAAGTAGCGTTGTTTAGTGTAGCGTTATATTGCGAAAATCACAAACGATTAGTCAAGGATTAGATGATTCTAGCGTTTTTACACCCTTTTGTATCTTAAATGTTTATTTTTTAAATTACAACATTGCACAATAAAAACTATACAAAACCTATACATTGTAAATTTTTACGGCAATTTTATAGGATTTATAGTTTCTGTAATATTAAATTTTTACTGATTAAAAGTGTGAATATGACAAAAAATATAACGAATAACTAATACTGTATGACATTTGTAGTGTGTTGTTTAACAATTATACATTTATATTAAACTAAATTTACATTCAACTAATTTTAAAAACTTTTAACATGAAAAAAATTACATTATTATTGTTATTTCTTGCAGCGATGCAAGCTTACGCACAACCAAGTGAAATAATTATTACAGCACCCACAGATGCTTCGTTAGTTAAAATTACTGGACCATGGTGGGGTTGGGATCCCAATGGAGGTCCTGAAGCAGCTCAAAATTCTGACGGCGATTGGGTTATTAGCCTCAATGGTGCGGGGAGTGATATGGAATATCTCATTGTAGTAGATGGAGTTCAAGAAAATTTAATTGATAACGCTGCCGGTGGAGAGTGTACAACAAGAGTTGATGCGGGAAATATAGTTACAGACTATAGCAATTATGCTAATAGAAAATGGTTATCTACTGATCCTCTTATTTATACAGAAACTTATGATTCTTGTCAACAAATAGCTTCCCTGCCAACAGATTGTTCAGGTTTTACTGATGAGGCTAGTGAAGGTACTTATTCCACTGGGATTAACTATGCTTTTACGTCTTCTGGGACAGATGTGCTTGTCAGTTTTGAGTTATTAGATACAGATAAGACTGGTTTTTCACCTCAGATACATTTTCCGCCTTCTACTTTTATTAATATGGATGCTTCTAATGCACCAACTTACACAGCAACGCTTTCGGACAGTTATTCTATTGGAGATGAGATTAGTTTTAAATTTAGAGGCGCCTATGCAGGTGGTCTAGTTACCTCAAGACTCTTCACATATCTTGTAGGAGGAGCAGACTGCTCTACAGCTGGCGTAGAAGATATTTCAGCTAACGCAGTAAAAATGTATCCTAACCCAGCAAATGGTGTTGTATATTTCTCAACAACTGCTAACGATGCGTTAACAGTTTCAGTATTTGACCTATTAGGAAAACAAGTAATGGATGCTCAAAACGTACAGTCTCAACTTAATATTTCTAGCTTAAACCCTGGAATGTATTTCGTGAAAATGACTCAAGGTGCAAGTTCTGCTACTAAGAAATTAGTCGTAAAATAAGGTTTAACCAACCCAATTTAATTTTTAAAAGGCTTCCATTTGGGAGCCTTTTTTTTATGTCATCACTCCAACTTTGGTCTATGAAATTCACTCTTCTCTATCGAAAAAAAAGGATATAATAAAACCAACACCTCTTATAATTTTTCACTATATTTGAATAACCAATTTAATTTTTTTATGAAATCATTTATATTTATTTTTTTAACAGGCACCCTAATGAGCTTTGGCCAATCGTTAACAGTTGAGTCTGGAAGCTCCATAAACATTAATTCTAACAGTTCGATTTCAATTGATGGCTTGGCGTTCGCACCAACAAGTGCAGAGTATACAATTACTGGACCAAATTCCATTACGCGTTCTGGTACTGCTATTCAAGAGGGTAGTATCGAAAGAGTCTATGAATTTGCCACGGCATTACCGGACTATACCGGAGTACTTACCTTTAGTTACTTAGACAACGAACTCAACTCCGTTCCCGAAACCAATTTGGTATTAGAAGTTTTTGATGCCAACAACGGATGGACAAGCGTAGTTCCTGATAGAGATAATGACAACAATACTTTGAGCTATAATTTTACGGCTCTTTCTGGGGTCTCCAAAATAACTGCTAGTAATGCTTCAACCACACTAACCGTTACAACAGAAACTCTTAACGATGTCGTGAGCGTCTATCCAAACCCAACGACAGACCGCTTGTATATTGTGTCCAAGACGACTCAAAACGCATCACTATTTAATATTGCAGGACAAAAACTCCTAGAAACCAATAGCAAAGAACTTGATGTTATGCAGCTGCCGTCTGGTGTTTATTTGTTGAATTTACAAAACAGTCAAAACCAGATATCTACATTTAAAATCATCAAAAAGTAGGACAAAACAAGCCACACAAGTTGTGTTCATACTGCTCTCAATATTGAGTTTTGCTCAAGTAGGAATACACAACAGCTAAATTTGCGAGATGTGTGCAGTACACACTTTTTAACTCCCGACTTCCTTTTTTGTGGGCAGGATAAAACACTATATAACCAACATTTCTATATAAGAGTTGTTGGTTTTTTTTGTGAAACCATTACAAGGGTGGGAAACCCAAAGTGATTTTGTCAATTATGAATAGAAGCGTCATTTCTTCCACTGTTGTCACATGCCAAGATCTAGTAGACAACAGTACAAAACGGTTTAACTCGTTTTGTCAATGGTACCGTAAAGCGCCTCTAAATCTTCAATTGAATTTTTTATTGCCTGTATAATATCATTAGCATCTTGTGTGGTTAGAGTTGGCTAGTAGACAGAAGGATTGCCTTGGTCATCTGAAAAAGAGAAGATTAATAAAGCAGAGAGTAAGAGTCCATTTTTATTATGTTAGTCATTAATATTCATAATTATTGGTTTGTACTTATTTGAAAAGACTTCATATTCTCCACTGTTTATTATACCAGAGTCAAACAAATCCTTTGCTTCTTTTAATTTTTTTATAGCTTCCTGTCTTGTAATTTTATTTTTGTCTAAAACTATTTGTTTTCTAAAAACATGTGGGTGACTTACAATGCTACTTAATGTTAGTTTGGTTAAATAATGTGCAGACCTATCATGCCTTACTCCTCTTTGATGAATTATATTTCCATCATAATCAGTAATAAATAATATTACTTTTTTGAATGGCCAACCGTCATTTTGGGAACTTACAGATAATAATAAACACATATCAAGATTATCCTCTAATTCTTTTGGGATTTTATTAAAGTCATCTAAAATAATATAATTTGTTTGTTTCAACTCCTCTACAACAACAGCTTTCATTTTTTTCACTTCTTTATTTGCTGCGGCAGAAATATTGGATATAACTATATACTTATATTGATTTAAATTTTTATCTTTTAAGGAGACAATATCTTCTGCTTTTTGTCCTGCAGTTTTAAAAGCACCTCTAGCAGCAGCAGCTCGCATGTTGTTCGCGAAATTTTGGTTAGCCATATTTTGTGCATTTGCTGCTGAAACCCAAGGATTTTGAGTTACTACTAGCTGTACAGGTTGTTGATAGGGATTACTGGCTTTTATTTTTGGAGCCTTAATTGTAGGTACACTCCAATCAACTTGACTGTAAATTAAATACGGTAGGAATAAAAAGAAGTATAATATTTTTTTCATTTATAAGTTGATTTTAGATTGTAAAACAAAATTAATGAAATAAATAGAAAAAGCCAAACACCAAAGTAGTGCAAAACTCCGTTTTTCGAACGAAAACCGTATAAGTAATTAAATAAAAAAACCTCAACTTTCAGTAAATTTGATTGTTAAGGTTTTAATTCGTACACACCCCACTCCAATTATCGAACTTATTCTTGCAAGATTTAGAGAAATTGAGTGATTTCACAGCCCGCTTAAAAGCGATATAAAAAGCGACTTATTAAGGTTCACTTTTATAGTTGTATTTAGAAAGTAATGTTCTATTTTTGTTACAGACTTAATTAACTAATTAACCAACCAATGAAACAATTTTTTACACTATTAGCAGCAGTATTACTAACTGCAACAACTTTTGCCCAAGTAGGTATTAATAATGAAAACCCAGACGCTTCTGCGGCATTGGATATTACTTCTACTACGGGGGGGTTACTTGTACCACGTATGACAGAAGACCAGCGTAATATTATTAATAGCCCATCAAACCCTGCCACAGGACTGATGGTGTATCAAACAGATGGTGCAACAGGCTTTTACTATTATAATGGTAGTAGTTGGGAGGTGTATTATTCTAAAAATGAGGTAGACACATTGATTGCCAATCTTCAAAGTCAGATTAATTATTTAGTACAAAAACCGAGAAATTCACCCAGTGTAGGTGATTTTTATCAAGGCGGCGTTGTTTTTTATCTATTTGTACCCGGAGATACAGGTTATGTTGTAGGAGAGACTCACGGTTTAATTGCTGCAGTAGCAGACCAGAGTTCTGGTATACGATGGCATAATGGCAATTATGTAGTTACAGGGGCAACAGACACAGCTTTAGGCACAGGAAGCTCAAATACGGATGCTATTATAGCTGTACAAGGCGCTACAGCAACATCTTATGCAGCAGGTCTGGCAAGGGCATATACTGGAGGAGGATATACCGATTGGTTTTTACCTTCAAAAAATGAATTAAACAAAATGTATTTAAATAAGGGAGATATAAACACTATTGCAGCAGCAAATAGTGGTAGTAATTTTTCTAATAGTTACTACTGGAGTTCTACGGAGAGCAATGGCTATTACGCGTTGAGGCAGGGTTTCGGCGCTGGTGGTCAGGACGGTAACTTTAAGGGCTTCTCAAGCTTAGTGCGTGCTGTTCGGGCTTTTTAGTTATTAATATTTATCAATTTAGCGAAGCGGTCTCACGAACACATATTAAAAAAATAAGAATGGGTGCGTAATTTAATAAGTGCCGCGTAAGCGGTCGAGTAAAAAAATATATCCCCAAGAATAAATTATTATTCTTGGGGATAATTTGTACACACCCCACTCCAAGTATCGAACTTTTTCTTGCAAGATTTGGATAGGTTAAGAGATTTCACTCTACGCTTAAATACGGTTTAAATTTCACTCTTGTAGTTGTTTTTAAAAAGTAATGTTCTATTTTTGATAAAATTTAATGAATCATTTACTCAATAATCAATGAAAAACATATGTACACTTTTAGCAGCAGTATTACTAACTGCAACAACCTATGCCCAAATAGGTATTAATAATGAAACTCCAGATGCTTCTGCGGCTTTAGATATTACTTCTACTACGGGGGGTTTACTTGTGCCAAGAATGACCAATGCACAGCGACAAGCTATTTCAAATCCAGCTGCAGGGTTACAGATCTTTGTTACAGATTTTGAGGGAGGTAGATTTATGTTTTATGACGGAACAGAATGGGGTACACTATCCTTTACAGAGAAACGTCCAGACGCTCCCACAATAGGAACTGCCAGTGCCGGTAATACACAAGCCACAGTTTCATTTACAGCCCCATCAAGCAATGGAGGTTCAGCGATTACTTCCTACACAGCTACCTCAAGCCCAGAAGCCATTACAGGAACCGTAACTCAATCAGGGAGTGGGAATATTACAGTAACAGGTTTAACCAATAGTACAGCTTATACTTTTACAGTGACGGCTACCAATGCCATTGGAACAAGTTTGGCCAGTGCAGTATCAAATTCAATTACACCACAGGTACCTCAGTTAGGTGATTTTTACGGGGGCGGTGTTATTTATTATCTATTTGTAGATGGAGAAATAGGTTATGTTGCGGGAGAAACTCACGGTTTAATTGCTGCAGTAGAAGACCAGAGTTCTGGTATACAATGGCATAATGGCATTTCTGTTTTTGCAGGTGCAGCAGATCAATCTATAGGCGCAGGAAGCGCAAATACGGATGCTATTATACTTGCACATGCACAAGGCGCACCCGAAACATCTTATGCGGCTGGACTGGCAAGAGATTATAATGGAGGAGGATATACTGATTGGTTTTTACCTTCAAGAAATGAAGCATACCAAATGTTCATTAATAAAGCATTGATAAACAATACTGCAGCAGCAAATAGTGGCAGTGATCTCACTGAAGATGCTTACTACTGGAGTTCATCGGAGAAAAACAACAATGTCACTCTCGCGTGGTTTTTTGAAATCTCCAATGGTGGTTCGGGTGTAGTTAGTAAGGGCACCACTTACAATGTGCGTGCTGTTCGGGCTTTTTAGTTATTTAATTATTTATCAATTTAGCGAAGCGGTCTCACAAACACCTTTCAAGAAAATAAGTAAGGGTGCGTAATTTAATAAGTGCCGCGTAAGCGGTCGAGTAAAAAAATATATCCCCAAGAATAATAATTTATTCTTGGGGATAATTTGTACTCAAGGTGGGAATCGAACCCACACGACCGAAGTCACTGGATTTTGAATCCAGCGCGTCTACCAATTCCGCCACTTGAGCCTAAGTAGATTGCAAAACTATAAAATTATTTTTTCAATCCTATTAAAAATAGTCGCTTTTATCCTTTAAGAGTTCAAATAAAGTTCTAAATTTGCAGCTCGATTAAAAAATCAATTTAAAGCTCTCAAAAACAGAACGCTATCATGTCTAACGTCATACCACAGCCAAAAATATTTACCTGTACCAATTCCATGGTACTTGGAAAAAAAATTGCGGCTTCCTACGGAATCCCTCTTGGAAATGTGATTACATCGACTTATAGCGATGGAGAATTTCAACCCTCTTTTGAAGAATCTGTTCGAGGAACACGCGTTTTTTTAATTGGTTCTACCAATCCTGGTCCTGAAAATTTAATGGAATTATTGCTGATGCTAGACGCCGCAAAACGGGCTTCTGCTAGACACATTACAGCCGTGATCCCGTATTTTGGATGGGCACGACAAGACCGAAAAGACAAACCAAGAGTACCCATTGCGGCGAAATTAGTCGCTAAAATGCTGGAAACAGCAGGAGCTACGCGTATCATAACGATGGACTTACATGCCGATCAAATTCAAGGGTTTTTTGAAAAACCAGTTGACCACATGTTTGCGTCCACTATATTTTTACCCTATTTGAGAAGTTTAAATTTAGATAACCTTACCATAGCATCGCCTGATATGGGCGGGTCTAAACGTGCCTATGCCTATTCAAAAGCATTGGAAAGTGATGTGGTCATTTGTTATAAGCAACGCGCCAAAGCCAATGTAATTTCTCACATGGAATTGATTGGTGATGTGACTGGAAAAAATGTAGTATTGGTCGATGATATGGTAGACACCGCTGGTACCCTCACAAAAGCTGCTGACCTTATGATGGAACGCGGTGCCTTGAGCGTAAGAGCCATTTGTACACACCCTATTCTATCAGGCAATGCGTATGAACGCCTCGAAAACTCAAAATTAGAAGAACTTATTGTGACAGATTCTATTCCGGTTTCTCAAGAAAGCTCAAAAATTAGAGTCTTAAGCTGTGCAGATTTATTTGCCGATGTAATGACTAAAGTACATCAAAACGAGTCTATCAGTTCAAAATTTATAATGTAAATCAATTAAACAATAAACAATAAATACAACAAATGAAATCAATTACAATTAATGGATCGAAAAGAGAAAGCGTAGGCAAGAAAGCAACACAAGCCTTACGTAATGCTGGACAGGTACCTTGCGTATTATACGGAGGAGACAAGCCAGTGCATTTCTCTGCAGAAGAATTGGCATTCTCTAAACTAGTATACACACCAAACGCGCATACAGTTGTGATTGCTTTAGGGAGTGAAACTTTAAATGCAGTACTACAGGACATTCAATTTCACCCTGTGACAGACCGTATTTTACACATCGATTTTTATCAACTATTTGATGATAAAGAAATTGCTATGGACATTCCAGTACATATCTTAGGAAAATCTTTAGGGGTTGCCAACGGTGGGTCTTTAAGAAGAAACAGACGTAAACTTAGAGTAAAAGCATTACCAGTAAACTTACCAGATTTTATTGAAGCGGATATTACGCCACTTAAAATTGGAGGAAAACTTACGGTTGCACAACTCGCAAACGATGCTTTTAAATTTTTACACCCAGACAACACTGTTGTGTGTCAAGTGAAACGTTCTAGAGTTTCTATCGATGTTGAAGAAGAAGAAGAAGAAGAAGGAGAAGAAGGTGCGGAAGCAGCTGCTCCAGCGGAAGGTGCTGCACCAGCAGACGCTTAAACCGTTTCTTTAAAACTCATTATTTACAAAAGCATTCTGTTATTCAGAATGCTTTTTTTATTTTTACACTATGTTTAACTGGTTCTTTAAAAATAAACCCCACACAAACACTGCTACAGAAATGTCTAAAAAATACTTGATTGTTGGATTGGGGAATAGTGGTGCGGACTATGTGCGCACGCGTCACAACATTGGCTTTAAGATCGTAGAGAAATTTGCGCAGCTAAATGAGGCTGTTTTTGAAACCAAAAAACTAGGCGACATCGCACGTTTTAGATTTAAAGGCCGTACGTTTCTACTTTTAAAACCAAACACCTATATGAATCTAAGCGGTAAAGCCGTGAAGTATTGGTTGGAAAAAGAAGCCATTCCACATGAAAATCTTTTGATAATTACAGACGACTTAAACTTACCATTTGGAACCCTTCGCCTAAAAATGAAAGGAAGTGCAGGAGGACATAATGGTCTTAAGGACGTACAAGACAAACTCAATACCTCACAGTACAACAGACTCCGTTTTGGAATTAGTGACGAGTTTGCCAAAGGCAGACAAGTCGATTATGTACTTGGAGAATGGACCGCAGAAGAAGCCGATAAACTCAAAGAGCGTTTAGAGCAGAGTAGCGCATGTATCAAAAGTTTTGTCATGGCTGGCGTTCAAAATGCGATGAATACCTTTAATGGCACTTAAATATATACCGTTTTAATTGATTAGAATTCGTTTCGTCACTTGTTCACTATCACTAGAAACCGTCATGAGATAGATTCCCGTAGGCATACCTTCTAAGGCGATGGTTTGATTGAAATTAATTCGATTTTTAAACTCCTGAGCATAAATTCGACGTCCTCTAATATCGTATATATGGACTTCAAAATCGGCGGACGAATTGGTTTGAAATTTTAGAGTAAAGTTTCCAGATGATGGGTTGGGGAAAGCCACCAAATCAATAAATTCATTTCCATAATCTGCTATTGATTCTAGCACATTAATAGAATAATCTTCAACCTCACCATTAAAACCAGTTTGACAGGCAGAAAAATTAGGATTAGTATTCACGAATCTAGTCGATACACGCATCGTCGTGGTTCCTAAAGCGGCATCACTTGGAATGATAATAGCGCGTGGCGAATTTGTCGTAGGCTCATCAAAAACGGCAGTAGCGCTGCCGAGATCATAGGATTCACCCGGATCTGAAAAATTACAGTTTTGGTTCCAATCGATCCATACTGTAGTAGCCACCTCAAAATCGCCATCCGTATGTACACGGACACTTAGGTCATAACTGCTTTCTCTGTTAATATCAGTGAGTACAGAAGTAAAGTCATTGTAAGGTGCTGTTTTTGTGGCACGATCGCGTTGATTGATGTTATTAAAAACAACCGCAGTTGTCGCCGTTTCAAAGTCTAAATTCCCTGCAGCGCTACAAACCGTATCTACAATAGATAGCGTTAAATTTGCCGATGCTGATAGTCCCGAACCCGAAGCCGTCACAGTGACTGTGTAGTCTGCCAAGTCTAATTGGTCAATGTTTGTCAGTGCTAAGCTAAAATCTCCAGGAGTGTTAATCTCATCTTGACTTAAAGTAGCCGATACGCCTTGAGGTACATTACTGACTTCCAACGCAACCGTAGAATCAAAACCATTAATACTAAAGTAACTTAAGTCAAACGCAGCATCATTTCCGCAAGTTCTATAAGAGTTGTTCATCGCAGAAAGATTAAAACTTGCTGTGACGCCACAAGGCGTGGTATTTTGTTTAAACTGATTTTGTATCGTACTGATATAAGTGTCTACCACATCCGTTTGCCCCTCTGTTAACATAAACATACAGGCATCATTGACGTAATCCATATAATTCATGGTGAGTGCTTTTTCATTGGGTTCACAGCCGTCTACACTGCCAGGAGCTGGACAGCCGCCGTTTGGACTAGAAATATTGGGAGTGTCCGCAATGCCGTCATCTAAATTACAGGCGCCTACACCCCCCCAAGGATGGTCTAAATTATAGAAATGTCCGAGTTCATGGGTGACGGTTCGTCCTAAATCATAAGGCGCACCAGGCACAATACCAGAACCCGAGCAACCTGCACCAGAACCAAAGGCGTTTATATTCATAACCACAGACTGTCCTGCTAAAACATCACCGCCCAAAGGCGAGTATCCTAAGAGTCCAGAGCCAATGTCTTTCACTAAAAAATTCATATAACCACTCCAATTAGCATCTTGATCTGCGCCGTTTCCAAAGTTATAGCCAATAGTTACGGCAGGACTGCCTTCGAGTGGTCCACCAGCGACTCCCACAGGATGGTTTTGGGTCGCTATACAAAATTCAATGGTAGCCATTCCAGGGTTGACACCTGGATAGAAACTACTGGCGGTATCCCATAAATTGATATCACTGTTAGTGGCGGTATAGTCGGCATTCAAAATATCAATTTGGTTTTGAGCAAGGGCTTCTAAACAGGCGCGGTCCGTTTCTTGGGCTTCTGGGAAATGAACAGCAACAGGGATAATTATAGGGTTTGAACGGTTAAAAACTGGAGCTCTACTTTCTAGCCGCTGAGCTAAGGCTACTTTAAATTCCGTTTGTTTTTTTTCATACTCCCTCGAAAATTCAGGATTTTGCAGTTGTTGATTCATGTGCTCCACCATGCCGCAAGTACGAGTTTGAGAATAAGTACTCATTCCAATAAATAAAAAAAATGAGATCAGACAATGCGTAAAAAGAAATTTGAGTTCCATAGGAGATGGTTATGTCTTAAGATTTTAGGCTCTAATTGCCATAAAAGTACTTTAAATAATTCACACAAAAAAAATAAAAATGAATCCTCTTAAAATGCCTCCCTTTTTTTATCTTCGTACTTTAAATTTAGCAATTCTAAAATTAGCTTTTGAAAATTAAATCTGCCGCCGATTACGATCAAATTAAAGACTCTGTTGTCACTATAGGGACTTTTGACGGTGTGCATTTGGGGCATCAAAAAATCATTAAACGCCTTGTCGCTATTGCGCATGCCGAGCAGCTTCAAGCGTTGGTATTGACCTTTTTTCCGCATCCGCGAATGGTGGTGCAAAAAGATTCTTCCATAAAGCTCATAAATACCATTGACGAAAAAGCAGATTTAATTCAAGATTTAGGCGTTGATCATTTGGTGGTTAAAGCCTTTACAAAAGATTTTTCTAGATTAACAGCTCTGGAATATGTGCGCGATGTGTTGGTGAATACCTTGCATGTCAAACATATTATTGTGGGTTATGACCATCATTTTGGTCGCAACCGTACCGCTAATATCAAAGACCTCAAGGAATATGGCGCCTTTTATGGTTTTAAAGTCACCGAAATTGATGCACAAGAAGTTGGTGATGTTGCCGTTAGTTCTACCAAAATTAGAACGGCCTTAAAAGAAGGTGCTATTAAAGAAGCCAATCAGTTTTTAGGCTATCCGTTTATGCTTAACGGCTCCGTTGTTAAAGGGAAAGGTTTAGGGAAAACAATTCAGTTTCCAACAGCGAATTTAAAAATTGAAGAGTCTTATAAGCTCATCCCTAAAAAAGGAGTGTACCTTGTTCATGCTCTTATAGACAACGAATTGGTATATGGGATGCTAAACATAGGAACCAATCCCACGGTTAGTGCTGCCAACACACTTTCTGTAGAGGTGTTCTTTTTTAATTTTAATAAAAACCTCTACGATACTGAACTCAGTATTCATATACTAGATAGAATCCGCGACGAAATTAAGTTTACGGACCTCGAAGCTTTAAAAGTACAATTGGAACGCGATCAACAGACTGCTCAAGTCAAAATAGCGCGCCTCACAAAAAACTAATTCGATTTAGGCGTAAAACCAATTCTTGTTTTATTCTAAATGATTAAATTTGTGTCTTAAAATAAGAACCATGTTACAAGTTTCCTTTATAAGAGAACATCAAGCCGAAGTGATAGAACGTTTAAGTAAACGAACAAGCGATGCGCAGTCGCTTATCGATGACGTACTAAAACTTGACGAATCGCGTAGAGGGCTTCAAACACAAGCCGATGCGGTTTCCGCCGAATTGAATGCGATTTCTAAAGAAATTGGGGACTTATTTAAATCCGGACAAGCTCAAAAAGCCAATGCATTAAAGCTAAAAACAACAGAGCTAAAAGACGCTAAAATCTTGCTTTCTGAGCAGTTGAATACCACATCAGAAGACCTTAAAACGCTGTTGTATAAAATTCCAAATCTTCCAAATACGATTGTTCCTGTAGGCACTTCTGAAGACGATAACGAAGAAATTTTTCGTGCTGGAACTATTCCAACACTTTCTGAAAATGCGGTTCCGCATTGGGAATTGGCAAAAACATATGACATTATTGATTTTGAATTGGGGAATAAAATTACCGGAGCAGGATTTCCAGTTTACAAAGGTAAAGGGGCGCGTTTACAACGTGCGCTAATTAATTATTTTTTAGATAAAAATACGGCGGCAGGCTATGACGAGATTCAAGTGCCACATTTGGTCAATGAAGCCTCGGGATACGGTACAGGACAATTGCCAGACAAAGAAGGACAGATGTATCATGTCACTGCAGATGATTTATACTTAATTCCAACGGCTGAAGTGCCAGCGACGAATATTTTTAGAGATGTTTTATTACAAGAAAGCGATCTTCCAAAACAACTGACTGCATATACGCCTTGTTTTCGACGTGAAGCGGGAAGCTATGGTGCTCACGTTCGCGGTCTAAATCGATTACATCAATTTGATAAAGTAGAGATTCTACGTGTAGAGCACCCTTCAAAATCGTATGAAGCACTTGACGGGATGGTAGAGCATGTGAAAACAATTTTAGATGAATTAAAGTTACCGTATAGAATTTTAAAACTCTGTTCAGGAGATCTAGGATTTACAGCGGCATTGACTTATGACTTTGAAGTGTTTTCAACGGCTCAAGACCGTTGGTTAGAAATTTCTTCAGTGTCTAATTTTGAAACCTTTCAAGCTAACCGCTTAAAATTACGGTTCAAAAATAGCGATGGCAAATCCGAATTGGCACATACATTGAACGGAAGTTCATTAGCATTACCACGTGTATTAGCGGGGATTTTAGAAAATTATCAAACTGATGCAGGGATTAAAATTCCTGACGTCTTAATTCCTTACACAGGTTTTTCGATGATTGATTAATGTCCGACTCGATTATAGATTGAGAATTTAGTATAGTTACAAACCCTCTTTGATGAAATCGATAGTAACTCTTTTTTTAAGTATTTTTTGTCTCGTTGCATCGGCACAAGTCGATCCAGGCTTGGCCAAAACTTATTTTGAAAAAGGAGCGTTTGAAAAGGCCGCTTCACTTTATAAAAAACTACTCAGTAACCAACGAACCAATTCGTATTACAGTTTAAAACTAATAGAGTGTTATCAGCAACTCAGTCAGTTTAAAGCCGCTCAAAATGAAATTGAAGCACAGCTTAAGTATTCAAACAATCCTCAATATTTTGTTGAATTAGGGTACAATTATCAGCTTCAAGACCAGTTAGCTAAAGCAGAAGAAAACTATAAAAACGCACTAGAACGTATAGATGCTCAACCCAATTATGTCTATGCAATTGCACAACAGTTTGAAAGTCACGGCCGCATCGATAACGCCATTCAAGCGTATGAACTTGGTCTAGAGCTTGCTCCTAATCCGGCGTTTTACTATCAACTCGCTGTGCTGCATGGCGTTCAGAAAAACATCGAAAAAATGATGGAACACTATCTGGATTATGTCGAAACGAACTCCGCACATACAAATCAAGTGATGCGCTTATTGGCAGAATATATTTCAGAAGATGCCAGTCAACCCTACAATCAGATATTTAAAAAAGTGCTTCTAAAAAAGTTACAATCTACGCCTAATACATTATGGAATCAATGGTTGAGCTGGTTGTATATCCAACAAAACGACTTTAAAAAAGCATTTGTTCAAGAGAAAGCTGTTTTTAGACGGGAGCCAGAATCCTTACAAGGATTAATAAACTTGGCGATGTTGACAAAAGACGCAAAGGCATATGAAACAGCACTAACAGTTTTGGAGTTTATATCCCAAAATACTACAGACTCCCGATTGAATATTCAAGCCAATACGCAACGTTTAGAGCTTCAATTAGAGCACTCTAAACCAAATTACAACACCATAAAAGCGTCCTATGTCAAGCTGTTAGACACTTATAAACTGGGTGTTGAAACCCTTGAAATGCAACTGTCTTATGCAACGTTTTTAGCCTTTTATGATGCTAATTCTGAGGCGGCAATTACATTTTTAAAAACCGCTTTAAAAGCAAATTTAACGGATTTAGCGTCTTCATCATTAAAAATGAAACTCGCTGATATTTTGGTTACTCAAAATAAATTTAACCAAGCACTCATCTATTATACGCAGATTCAGTTGCAGGTTAAAAATAGTACTCTAGCACAAGAAGCCCGATTCAAAGCCGCCAAAACAAGCTATTATAAAGGAGATTTTGACTGGGCAGAAACCCAATTGAAAGTATTGAAATCGTCCACTTCTCAGCTCACTGCCAATGATGCTCTGGACTTGCAGCTATTAATCTCTGATCACATTGCGAGTGATTCTCTTCACACCGCTTTAAAGATGTATGCCAAAGCAGAGTTATTGAGTCTTCAGAAAAAATCAACGGAAGCCATCGGTGTTTTAGAAACTATTCTTGAAAATCATAAAACAGATCCTATTATTGATCAGACGCTTTTTGTGCAAGCTCGACTGTATGAATCTGAAAAGATGTACTCTAAAGCAGAGGCTAACTATATGCGAATTATAACGGATTATAAAGATGATATTTTAGTAGATGACGCTTACTTTTACCTCGCAGAATTATATAGACTTCAATTAAATCAAATAGAGAAAGCAACGCTTAATTATGAAACGATTATCTTTAACCACGAAGATAGTATTCATTTTGTTGACGCGCGAAAACAGTATCGCATATTAAGAGGAGATACGATTAATTAATGACAAGACACTAACCAATGATAATTTACAACATAACCGCCAATATTGAGGATAGCATTCATGACGACTGGCTAGAATGGATCCAACAGCACATCCCAAAAGTGCTCGCTACAGGGTTTTTTATGAAAGCCACATTTACAAAGGTTTTAGTAGAAGAATCTATGGGAGGATTGACCTATTCGATTCAATACTTAGCCCCTTCAAAAGAAGCGTTGGAATCCTATTATCAACAGCATGCGGCACATTTCCAAGCAGAAGAATCAAAGCGGTTTGCAGATAAAATGCTCGCCTTTAGAACAGAGTTAGAATGGATTGATGAATATACTGTAACCACACACTAAATGACGGTAAAAGCAAAAAAATATTTAGGGCAACACTTTCTAAATGATGAATTGATTGCAAAACAAATAGCCGATGCTTTAACGCTTGAGGGCTATTCCGATGTTTTGGAAATTGGGCCAGGGATGGGTGTTTTGACCAAGTATATTATAGAAAAACCGATCACTACCTATGTGATTGAAATTGATGAAGAATCTGTAGAATATCTGCAAGCAAATTTTTTAAATCTAGCGCCTCGAATTATTCAAAAAGATGTTTTGAAGTACGATTTTAGTGCAGCTTTTGAAAACCGACCTTTTGCTATTATTGGAAACTTTCCCTACAATATCTCCACACAGATTGTATTTAAAACTTTAGAAAACAGAGCGCAGATACCTGAGTTTTCAGGGATGTTTCAAAAAGAAGTTGCACAGCGAATTTGCGAGAAAGAAGGCAGTAAGGTGTACGGCATATTATCAGTGCTAGTCCAAGCATTTTATGAAGCAGAGTATTTGTTTACGGTACCTCCATCGGTCTTTATTCCACCACCAAAAGTAGAATCTGGAGTGTTAAGACTAACGCGGAAAGCAGAGTATTCGTTGCCTTGTGACGAGAAATTGTTTTTTAAAGTCGTCAAGTCTGCATTTCAACAACGCCGTAAAACTTTAAGAAATAGCTTAAAAACCTATAATTTATCGGATAATTTAAAAGCAAATACTATCTTTGACAAGCGTCCAGAACAACTTAGTGTTGCGGCGTTTATCGAGCTGACATTAGCAATAGAAACTGATCAATAACCAATTTAACTTTGGAAAAAACTAAGGAACATATCCCGTTTGAAATCACTGACGCTCTAATTGAGGTTCTTAATGAACTCATCGATTCTAAGGACGACAAAGCCGTTTTGGAGCAATTACAAGACGTGCATTATGCGGATATTGCTGAAATTTTGGATGATCTAAATTTGGATCAAGCGACTTATGTAATCAAACTTTTAGACAGTCAAACAACCTCCGATATTTTAGCAGAATTAGAAGAAGATGTTCGGGAAAAAGTGCTTCAAAATCTTTCTACAAAAGAAATTGCAGAGGAAGTTCAAGAGCTCGACTCGGATGATGCAGCGGATGTCTTAGCGGAATTATCTCCAGAACGGAAGCAAAAAGTAATTGCCCAAATGGACGATAAAGAGCTTGTTGCAGATATTCAAGAGCTTTTGAATTATGATGAGGATACTGCAGGTGGGTTAATGGCAAAAGAACTGGTTAAGGTCTATGAAACTTGGACCGTTGCAGGCTGTTTGCGAAAAATTAGAGCACAAGCCAAAGACGTTAAACGTGTGCATTCAATTTATGTAGTTACTAAGGATGAAAAACTCATTGGGCGTTTGTCTCTGAAAGATCTTTTGATCGCCAATAATGAAGATAAAATAAAAGACATCTATATTCCAAAAGTGGACTCCGTTCACGTGAATGAAAATGCTGAAGAAGTGGCCAAATTAATGGCAAAATATGATTTAGAAGCCATCCCCGTTATCAACGACGATAAAGTCCTTTTAGGGCGCATTACCATCGATGATATTGTAGATGTTATTATAGAGGAAGCTGAAAAAGATTACCAACTTGCCGCTGGTATTACACAAGATGTTGATGCGGAAGATAGTATTCTCGCTCTAACGCGTGCCCGATTGCCATGGCTGTTTTTAGGGCTACTTGGCGGCGTTGGTGCTGCGGTAATTATGGGCGGTTTTGAAACGATTATCGAAGATTTCCCTCTCATTTTATTATTTACTCCACTGATCGCCGCCATGGCAGGTAACGTGGGCGTACAATCTTCTGCAATTATTGTACAAGGTTTGGCTAATGATGAGGTTCGCGGAAGTGTGAATAACCGTCTGATAAAAGAGATGTTTTTAGCCGCCTTAAATGGCATCATTTTAGCACTATTTTTGTTTGTCTTTGTATGGGTTTGGAAACAAGATATACGTACCGCCTTAGCAATTTCATTATCTTTAGTAATTGTAATTATTGTTGCGGGGATTATTGGAACGTTTATTCCGTTATTTCTACACAAAAAAGGAATTGATCCTGCGATTGCCACAGGGCCTTTTATTACGACAAGCAATGATATTTTCGGGATATTGATTTACTTTTCGATTGCAAAACTCATCCTAAATATCTAAGATGAAAATTTTACATTTGGATAGTAACCATCCTGTATTAATAGAGCAATTAAAAGCCTTAGGTCATACAAATCACGAAGATTATACAAGCTCAAAAGACGCCGTCGAAGCTAAAATTCATTTATATGATGGAATTATTATAAGAAGTCGATTTCGTATAGACGCCGATTTTTTAGATAAAGCTACGGCTCTTAAATTCATAGGTCGGGTAGGGGCTGGACTAGAAAACATTGATACCCCCTATGCTGCGGCAAACGGCATTCATTTAATAGCTGCTCCTGAAGGCAATCGAAATGCTGTAGGCGAGCATGCGCTAGGCATGTTGCTAGCGTTGTTCAATAAACTGCATACCGCAGATCGAGATGTTCGTGACAGAAAATGGCAACGTGAAGCCAATCGTGGGCTAGAACTCGATGGAAAAACGGTTGGTATTATTGGCTATGGACACATGGGAAAAGCATTTGCAAAAAAATTACGAGGCTTTGAGGTAGAGGTGCTTTGTTATGATATTAAGCCAAATGTTGGCGATGAAAACGCAACACAAGTTAGTCTAGAAACACTACAAAAAAAGGCTCAAGTTATCAGTCTTCATGTCCCGCATACTGAATTGACTTTTAAAATGATAAACACGGATTTCATCCATGTATTTAAGCAACCCTTTTGGCTTTTAAATACAGCACGTGGGAGTTGTGTGGTTACCGAAGATTTAGTAGCAGCGCTTAAGTCTAAGACTATTTTAGGTGCAGGATTAGATGTTTTAGAATACGAGAAATCATCGTTTGAAACCTTGTTTTCAAATGAGACACCGCCCGCTTGGACGTATTTGCTTTCTGCAGATAATGTGATCCTATCGCCACATGTTGCAGGATGGACGATCGAAAGCCATCAAAAATTGGCACAAACCATTGTCGATAAAATTGTCAATTATTTTCATTAAATTTAGAGCCCTCAAGCACTCTAAATTATGAAATCTACTGCAACTACGCCAACGGCATACATCGCTCAATTACCTGAAGACCGTAAAGTTCCGATTCAGAAGTTAAGACAAACTATTTTAGAGCATTTGGATCCTAAATTTCAGGAATGCATCAGCTATGGCATGTTAGGCTATGTCGTGCCATTCACGATCTATCCGGAGGGTTACCACTGCAATCCTAAGCTTCCATTGCCGTTTATGAATTTAGCATCACAGAAAAATTTTATTGCAGTCTACCATATGGGAATGTATGCGAAAAAAGAAATTCTGAATTGGTTTGTAGCGGAATATCCTAAGCATACTACGGCAAAACTAGATATGGGGAAAAGCTGTGTACGCTTCAAAAACATGAACAACATCCCGTATGCACTGATTGGACAACTCGCTGCTAAATTATCGGTCAACGAATGGATTACTATTTATGAATCTCAAATCAAAACATAAATAAATATGAAAAAACGTGTTACAGGTCTCGGCGGAATATTTTTTAAAACTAAAGATTCAAAAGCTACCAAAGCATGGTATGGCAAACACCTCGGTTTGCCAGTTGATGACTATGGATGTACCTTCTGGTGGAAGGATGAAGAAGGCAACAAGGCTTCTACGCAGTGGTCGCCTTTTAAGGCCGATACCACCTATTTTGAACCCAGCAAGCAGCCTTTTATGGTTAATTTTAGGGTTGAAAACCTTAACAATTTGATAACCGTTCTTAAGTCAGAAGGTGTTACTATTGTAGGCGATATGCAAACGTTTGAATATGGCAAATTTGCTTGGATATTAGACCCTGAAGGGAATAAGATTGAGCTATGGGAACCGATAGATAGTGCGTTTGA
>Ga0102816_1000340_pt1 | contig 20775 bp, 17 predicted proteins | sample ColrivemetaGS545_FD_84509 | JGI IMG/M metagenome (GOLD analysis project Ga0102816, IMG submission 84509) | Estuarine microbial communities from the Columbia River estuary - Flood tide non-ETM metaG S.545 | ecosystem: Environmental > Aquatic > Marine > Intertidal zone > Estuary | place: USA...
ATCAATTTATTAAAGAGTCTTTAAATAAAAGACTAAATGAGGAAACCTTACAAAAAATGTTAGAGCTCATAGAGGTTAAAAATATAAACTTTGATAGATTAAATGAACTTAATATTTTAAATAATGTGGAAGCTGAAATTAGTTACTACAAAACTAATCGTGATTTTTATAGGGTAACTAATAATTGTGATAGATAGATTGATTGAAATTCGTGATGCGCTGCTAGATGAATGCGATCGATACCCAGCCTTAATAATTGACTACTGCAGTGGTGCTGAAATGTTGGCATACTGTTGGAGATCAAGAGAATGTTAAATTAATTAATATGAAAAAAGGAATTATAGCGAAACAAGTTAAGAACAAACAGCATACAAACTTAGTCAATGAGCTCATTCGAATTTTAGTGTACCTACTTATTATTCTGTTATACTTGTTTACAGGAATTATTGGAGGCATCATTGCACTATTCCATTTTATTCTGATTTTACACGATTCTAAAAAATATGGCATGAGTCGTTTCGTAAATAAAATAATAAGAACACAAAATTAACAAATCTTTATGCTTATATATTAATTTAAATATGTATTTTTGTATTTAATTAAATTAAGTATGAATAAATTTATTAAAAGACATCTGATTGTAGCAGTTCTAATTGTTTTATTTATGGGAACTGTATTTGCCTGTATAGGCACATTCTATATATGCGATTATATGAGTCTAACTAAAGGACATTTTAATAATGCAAACCGTTTTGAAAGAACAATTTTAATCTCACTAGTAATAGCTGCAGTATTAAATAGCCCTGTAATATTCATCTGGTCTAGGAAAATCGAATTAAAATTAAAAAACAAAAGAAGGGTCATGAATTCGCATTGGATTACGAGTAACAGAAACGGATAGTTATAAAATTAGGTAATCTCAACATCAAAAATGCTGCATATGTACATTTTAAATTATATAAAACGAGCGTAGGCTGCTGTAATATTAGTTTAAGAATATAATTGAACTGGCTGTTCGATATAAATTGAAAAACAGTATTTCATACCATACTAAATATTCCATTTAACCTAATGTATGTCTTTTTTTAAAAAGAACTTTTGGATTATCGCAATCGCCAATTTTGTTTTTAGTTTTTTAATTTTTATTGGTATTTTTCATGTGGCTGATTATTCCAATACAACTGAATTCTATTTTGTAGATCAAAATAGATTTTGGGTTTTAGTGCAAAAATCATTAATCGGATCTTCTACCCTATTTTCTATACTCATATTCTACAGATTTTATTATTTAAAAAACTTAAAGTAACAGGATTTATAGAAGTCTTAAATATAAGTCGTTTTACTTTCCGATACAGAAATCTCTAAAAATAGAATCCAATAAATCGTCGGTAGTAATTTCACCTGTAATTTCGCCTAAATGAAACAGCGACTGTCGGATGTCCATAGCCAAAAGATCACCAGAGATACCAATTTCTATTCCATTTTGCACCAGTACTATATGATCTAAGGCTTTGGACAAGGCTTCAAAATGGCGAGAATTAGATACGATAACATCCTCATTACTCAACAAACCTAGCTTCACTTTATCGATAAGTAGTGCCGTTAATTGGCCTAGATTGTTTTTTTCTTTAGCAGATACAAACAAAATATTAGGAAGCTCTGCAAAGGCTGCCTGTAATTCCACTAAATCACCCTTATCTACCTTATTGGCAAGGGCAATTAACGGCTTGTTATTGGTATGTACTTCTAGTTTTTTTAATTCCTCGAAAACTTGCGCTGGATTTGCTGTAGAAGCGTCAAAAAGATACAATACCACTTTGGCTTGCTTAATCTTCTCAAAGGTTTTCTCAATCCCAATGCTTTCAATCGTATCCTGAGTCTCTCTAATTCCGGCTGTATCAATAAACCGGAAAGGCATTCCCTCAATAATAATTTCGTCTTCTACAGTATCTCGTGTAGTACCCGCAATTTCAGAAACAATGGCACGATCTTCATTTAACAAGGCATTCAACAAGGTAGATTTACCTACGTTTGGCTCCCCTACTATGGCCACCGGAATTCCATTTTTAATTACATTCCCTAAGGCAAAAGAGTCAATCAACCTTCTCAAAACGATCTTCAAACGATTTAAAAGACCATCGAGCTGAGTGCGGTCTGCAAACTCAACATCTTCTGTGCTAAAATCCAACTCCAACTCTATTAAAGAGGCAAACTTAATAAGCTGTTCTCGTAAGTTTTGTATTTCAGATGAAAAGCCACCTCGCATCTGTGAAAGCGCCATATTGTGTGACTTTTCGTTAGACGAAGAAATTAAATCGGCCACGGCTTCTGCCTGAGACAAATCCATTTTTCCATTCATAAAAGCTCGAAATGTAAACTCACCTGGCTCGGCGGTTCTACAGCCTTTTCTTAGAAGTAACTGCAGTATTTGTTGCTGAATATAGGTTGAGCCATGGCAAGAAATCTCCACCACATGCTCGCCCGTATAAGAATTAGGCCCTTTGAACAAAGAAACCAGAACCTCATCAATAAGTTGCCCTTCGTTTTTAAATGTACCTAGATGAATGGTATGCGTTTTTTGATGTAAAAGACTTTTTCCCTCTTTAACTGATTGAAATAAAGGATCGCAAATGGTAAAAGCTTCGGGGCCCGAAACTCTAATAATAGCGATAGCTCCCAAACCGGAAGCAGTAGCCAAAGCGCAAATGGTGTCTTTCTTCATCAAACCTAAATTTGAGCAAAAATAAGCAATGTCTCTCAATACCAAATACAGAAGATCGTATTTAGGTTAAAAAAGAGAGAAATGGGCTCCAATCAAAAAGAAGCCAAACACAGAAACACTTATATGCACACTAAAAAAAACAGAAAACATCTATTTGGTAAATCCCTTGGGTTTTTTTTGATACTTCAGTGATAAAGTTCTAATTTCGCAACGAAAATTTTCGAAAAAAAAGACGACAAATGAGTGTATTAGTAAATAAAAATTCTCGGGTAATTGTTCAAGGATTCACGGGTAAAGAAGGCACTTTTCATGCCTCTCAAATGATTGAATACGGAACCAATGTTGTTGGTGGAGTAACACCTGGTAAAGGTGGACAAAACCATCTAGACCGCCCTGTATTTAATACCGTTGCAGACGCAGTTAAAAATGCACAGGCTGACACTACGCTCATTTTTGTTCCTCCAGCTTTTGCTGCAGATGCCATTATGGAAGCTGCCGATGCCGGAATAAAAGTAATTATTTGCATTACAGAAGGTGTACCTACCAAAGATATGGTAACTGTAAAAAGCTATCTAGAATCTAAAGACTGTCGTTTGATTGGCCCTAACTGTCCGGGTGTAATTACTCCAGACGGTGCAAAATGTGGTATTATGCCAGGTTTTGTTTTCAAATCAGGAAAAATTGGCGTGGTCTCTAAATCGGGAACTTTAACTTATGAAGCTGCCGATCAGGTTGTAAAAGCTGGTATGGGTATTACCACTGCTATAGGTATTGGTGGAGATCCAATTATTGGAACCACCACCAAAGAAGCCGTAGAATTGTTAATGAACGACCCTGAAACGGAAGGAATCATTATGATTGGTGAAATTGGCGGTACTATGGAAGCAGATGCTGCACGATGGATTAAAGAAAACGGTACAAAACCCGTAGTTGGTTTTATTGCCGGACAAACAGCTCCTAAAGGAAGAACTATGGGCCATGCGGGTGCTATTGTAGGTGGAGATGAAGATACCGCTGAAGCTAAGATGAAAATTATGACCGAATGTGGGATACATGTTGTGAAATCTCCAGCAGATTTAGGCTCTAAAATGAAAGAAGTTCTTGCATAAAACTTCTATTTACATATTCAAAAAAGCTCCGTTTATCGGGGCTTTTTTTTGTTCTTTATTTCCTAAAAAATACTTAATTTCGCCTCTATTAAATGCAACCAAAAAACCTACTTATGATTTCATTCTTTAAGGCAGACAACCAAGTATTTGCCGTAGCCACTAAAGAACGTATTAGTCCAGAAAATTGCGAGAAATTACGTTGGTTGTTTGGCGAGGCTAAACAAGTAAGTTCTGAAACCGTAAAAGGTACTTTTGTTGGACCCAGAAAGGAAATGATTAGCCCCTGGAGTACAAACGCGGTTGAAATAACGCAAAACATGGGAGTAAACGGCATTTCTCGTATTGAAGAGTACTTTACCCTAGATTCAGAAGCGACTTTTGACCCAATGTTGCAAGTAAAATACGAGGATTTACACCAAGGTATTTTCACAGCAGATGCAAAGCCAGAAGAAATTATTCACATTCAAGACATTTCAGAATACAATAGGCAAGAGGGCTTAGCCTTAAGTGAGGATGAAGTTGGCTACCTCGAAAGCGTAAGCAAAGAAATGGGTAGAAAATTAACAGACGCTGAAGTATTTGGCTTTTCTCAAATAAACTCTGAACACTGCAGACATAAAATATTTAACGGTACATTTATTATAGACGGCGAAGAAAAAGAAAGCAGTCTTTTTAAATTGATTAAAAAAACGTCTGAAATGAATGGCGGAAATCTAATTTCTGCTTACAAGGATAATGTTGCTTTTGTAAAAGGCCCTAAAATGGAACTCTTTGCGCCAAAGCGTCAAGACATAGCAGATTACTACCATACCAAAGAAATTCAATCGGTACTTTCTTTAAAAGCCGAAACACATAACTTCCCTACAACGGTAGAGCCCTTTAACGGAGCTGCAACCGGATCTGGTGGCGAAATAAGAGACCGTTTAGCTGGAGGTAAAGGAAGTTTACCATTAGCCGGTACAGCTGTTTACATGACCTCTTACTCACGTTTGGAAGAAGATAGAAATTGGGAACAAGCAACCAAAGCACGAGATTGGCTGTACCAAACGCCCATGGATATTTTAATAAAAGCATCCAACGGTGCTTCTGATTTTGGAAACAAATTTGGCCAACCCTTAATTACAGGTTCGATACTTACGTTTGAGCACACTGAAAATAATCGAAATTTAGGCTTCGATAAAGTAATTATGCAAGCTGGTGGAATTGGCTGGGCTAAGCATGTAGATGCCTTAAAAGAGGTGCCTAAAAAAGGTGATCGTGTGGTTATTTTAGGAGGAGACAACTACCGAATTGGTATGGGAGGATCCTCAGTTTCTTCTGTTGACACAGGAGAATTAGACAATGCCATTGAGCTAAATGCCATACAACGCTCTAATCCTGAAATGCAAAAACGTGCTGCCAATGCCATTAGAGCAATGGTAGAAAGCGACAACAATACAATTGTTTCTATTCATGACCACGGTGCAGGTGGGCACTTAAACTGCCTGTCAGAACTGGTAGAAGAAACCGGAGGGAAAATAGATTTAGAAGCGCTGCCTGTTGGAGACCCTACCCTATCGGCAAAAGAGATTGTTGGAAATGAATCTCAAGAACGAATGGGCTTGGTGATTAACGAAAAAAACCTAGAGCAACTCCAAAAAATTGCCCAAAGAGAAAGAGCGCCATTTTACAATGTTGGCGAAATTACAGGTGATATGAACTTCTCTTTTGAATCCGTAAAAGATGGCAGCAAACCCATAGACATGAAGTTGAACCACTACTTTGGTTCTTCGCCTAAAACGATTATGGTGGACACTAAAAAAGAAGTAAATTTCGCACCTCTAGCATACCACGAAGACCACATTTTCGAATACATTACTTCTGTTCTGCAACTCGAAGCTGTAGCCTGTAAAGACTGGCTAACCAACAAAGTAGACCGATGCGTATCGGGTAAAGTAGCCAAACAACAAAACGCAGGACCTTTGCATTTACCACTTAACGACTGCGGTGTAATGGCTTTAGATTACAGAGGCAAAATTGGGGTAGCTACTTCTGTTGGACATGCACCTATAAGTGCACTAATAGATCCTGTTGCAGGTTCGCGCAATGCAATTGCAGAAGCCTTAACCAATCTTGTGTTCGCTCCTATTACCGATAATCTTAACGGCGTTTCTTTAAGCGCTAACTGGATGTGGCCTTGTAGAAATGAAGGAGAAGATGCACGTCTGTACGATGCCGTAAAAGGAATTAGCGATTTTGCTATTTCCCTAGGAATAAATGTTCCTACAGGAAAAGACAGTCTCTCTATGACTCAGAAATACAAGGATGGCAGTAAAGTTGTTTCTCCTGGTACAGTCGTTATTTCTGCCATAGGCGAATGCAGTAACATCAATCAAGTAGTAAGCCCAGTTATCAAGAAAAAAGAAAATGCACCCCTTATTTACATCAATTTATCGCAAGATGAATACAAATTGGGTGGAAGTTCTTTTGCGCAAGCAAACAACAAAATTGGTGCAGAAACGCCAACCATAAAAGATGCCCAATACTTTAAAAATGGCTTTAATACTGTACAAAAACTAATAAAGGCTGACTTGGTAGAAGCTGGACACGACATTTCTGCTGGCGGAATGATTACTGCGCTATTAGAAATGTGTTTTGCCGATGTAGATTTAGGCGCCGATATTGATCTAAGCTGTATAGGTGAGCAAGACCTCCTAAAGTTATTATTTGCAGAAAATGCAGGTGTATTACTACAAGTAAACAATCTAAAAGAAACAGATGCGGTACTGAGCAATATGGGCATTACTTATCATACGCTTGGAACCGTTGTTGATGCAGCTGAACTAAACATAACAAATAAAAAAGTAAACTTTAATTTAAGTGTGAGTGATTTAAGAGATGTTTGGTACAAAACGTCTTATTTATTAGACCGTAAACAAAGTGGAGAAGAAAAGGCATTAGAGCGATTTAACAACTACAAACACATGCCTTTAGAGTTTAACTTTCCAACTTCCTTTAACGGACAGCTAGCTGCCATGGGTTTAGATCCAAATAGAAAAAAGGCTAGCGGATTAAAAGCGGCTATTATACGAGAAAAAGGATCCAATTCGGAGCGCGAAATGGCTTACGCACTATACCTGGCTGGTTTTGATGTAAAAGACATCCACATGACAGACCTAATGAGTGGTCGTGAAGACTTAACAGATGTAAACTTTATTGCAGCTGTTGGAGGATTCTCTAACTCTGATGTTTTAGGTTCTGCCAAAGGATGGGCAGGTTCGTTTAAATACAATGATAAGGCACGTAAGGCCTTAAAAAACTTTTTCGAAAGAGACAACACACTTTCTTTAGGGATATGCAACGGTTGTCAGTTATTTATTGAATTGGGCTTGATCAATACGGAGCATAAAGAAAAACCTAAAATGCTGCACAACGATTCGCATAAATTTGAGTCTGGTTTTGTAAATGTGGACATTCCCGAAAATAATTCAGTATTATTTGGATCCTTGTCTGGATCACGATTGGGAGTTTGGGTAGCACACGGTGAGGGTAAATTTGCACTACCCTACCAAGAAGACCAATACAATATTGTATCGAAATACAGTTATAAAAACTACCCAGCAAACCCAAATGGCTCGGACTTTAACACCGCAGCCATTACCTCAAAAAATGGCCGCCATTTAGTAATGATGCCACACCCAGAGCGCTCTATATTCCCATGGAACTGGGCGCATTATCCAGAAAATAAAAACGAAGTTTCGCCTTGGATAGAGGCTTTTGTAAATGCACGTAATTGGGTCGCTGAAAAAACAAAATAAAAAACGTTTGCGAAACTGTTAAAATCGTTCTTCGAATTTAAATGTTTCTTGAAGTTTAATCCCTCTTTCGGTTTGCATTACTTTGCAACAAGACTGGTAATAGTCATGCTGTAAAAAAAGGTTGTACTCTTTTTGAGCCGCAGCCTCTAAAAAAACTTTCTTTTCTTGAAGTGTTACAAGAGGCTTTGTATCGTAGCCCATAACATAAGGTAAAGGTATATGCCCAACAGAGGGAAGCAAATCGGCAGCAAAAACAATGGTTTGTTCTTTGTAAGAAATATGAGGTATCATTTGAGCTTCGGTATGGCCTTCTGCAAACAATACGTCAAAACCGGGAAGAAAAAGACCATCTGTTTTTATAAAATCCAATTGACCACTGGCTTTCATAGGCACAAGGTTTTCTCTTAAAAAAGAGGCTTTTTCTCTGTCGTTAGGATTCATCGCCAAATTCCAGTGCGATTCATTAGACCAATAAGTAGCATTTTTAAACACGGTTTCCAACTCTCCTTTATCGTTGTATTTTACGCCTCCACCACAATGATCAAAATGTAAATGGGTTAAAAAAATATCGGTAATATCATCTGGATGATAGCCTTGCTTGGCCAAAGATTTAAGAAGCGTATCTTCACCATGTAAGTGAAAATGCCCGAAAAACTTAGCGCTTTGCTTGTCTCCAATTCCATTATCTATCAGTACTTTTCTATCACCATAATCTACCAACATACTGCGCATAGACCATGGACAAAGATTTTGTTCATCTGCAGGATTGGTTCGTTCCCATAAACTTTTAGGAACCACTCCAAACATAGCACCTCCGTCTAACTTAAAATTCCCTGTTTCTATGCTAACTATTTTCATATGTCATTTTTGTAAAGTGAATCTTTGAAAGGGTTAATTTAACACTTTAAATTAACACCAACAGAAGTAAACGAATATGAATCCTTAAACAAATAATGACTTATCGCTTGGACGTATCAGATTGTTTTCTACAGAAAATTTATACATGTTTTCAATGGCTGACTTCCCTTTTTCGCCTAAAGATTGACTGTAGGAATTCACATATAAATCGATGTGTTTTTGAACAACATCAAGACTCATTTCCTGTGCATTATCGGTTACAAAAGTCTTACTTTCCTTGGGGTTCCGGAAAGCAAATTCAACACTCTTTCTAATAAGTTTCTGAATTTTTAATTGGAGGGCTTTGTCAAGATTTCGTTTTACGGCAATACCTCCCAGCGGAATCGGCATCCCTGTATGCTGCTCCCAATACGCGCCTAAATCCATTACTTTCTCAAAACCTCGTTCGGCATACGTAAACCGATTTTCATGTATAATTAATCCTGCGCCGACCTCTTTATTTTTTAGAGCTGATTCGATCTCAGAAAAAAGATATACTTTCTTATTTTGAAGTTTTGGGAATGCATAATTCAAAAGAAAATTAGCTGTAGTAAAGACTCCCGGAATGGCAATTAAACTTCCTTCTACAGGATTTTGAGCTCCTTTATTTTTAATCAACAAAGGGCCACACTTGTTTCCGAGTGCAGAACCAGAATCTAGCATTACATAAGCATTTAGCAGGTGTAAATAAGCATTGTAACTAAGTTTAGTAACATCCAACTGCTCTTGAAAAGCTTGCTGATTCAACGCTTCAACATCAGCCATATGAACTTCAAACACCAAACCTTCAGTATCTATTTTACCGTGTATAAGTGCATCAAAAATAAAGGTATCATTAGGGCAAGGAGAAAAGCCGATGCTTATTTTTTTCATAAGAGTAGGCTTAAAATTTCTTGATTTAGATTTTGAACAGCCAAGGGTATGTTCCAAGCAGCTTTATTTCTAAGTTCTACATAATTAGAGATAGAACGAATTTGCACACAAGGTACTTTTAGTGACTTACAAGCGTAAAAAAAAGCAGCACCTTCCATACTTTCTATTTGAGGGTTTAACCGCGCTTGAGTTTTTGCAATACGTTGGTTAGAACCGTGAACTGTGTTGACCGTAATTGCAGTTACTTTAGGATAGCTTAAACTGTAAAATTCTTGTGTATTAGAAAGAATACCCGATTCGAATGGAAAATCGTTTGGCTGGATCAATTCTAAAGCAGTAAGAGACAAAAAATGCGAATCATCTTCAGCACCCATTTCCGGAAACTGATCTTCTACCACCTGAACAACAGTGCCTAAAGGAAAGGATCTATCAAAAGAACCCGCGATGCCAGCATTGATAACACAATCGTAAGAATTAGAAGTTAACGTAGCGCCTAGGTGAAAGGCCGTAGCAACCATACCTACTCCAGTACAAAGCAAATCGAATAGTTTACCATTCACAGAATAAGTAGCGAGATGACTATTGATGGATGTAATCTTATCAGACTTGTCTAATAATAATTGAAGCTCTGTATGTGTAGCGACTACAATAAGTGTTTTCATAAAACAAAGGTACTAAATAGAAGCAAACTTTAGGATTTACAATCGTTCTATTCCGGATAACACAAAAAGTAAAAATCTAACAAAAAAGAAAAAAACCTGCGAAAAACATTTGGCATCAAACAATCTAAATAGTGTATCTTTGCAATAATTAATTTTATACGTAAGATGGTTTATATTACAAGAAGAGAAAGATTTAGTTCAGCACACAGACTGCACAGACCCGATTGGGATGATGAAAAAAACATGGATGTTTTTGGCCCATGTTCAAATCCAAATTGGCATGGACACAATTTTGAGTTATTCGTTACGGTTAAAGGAACTATAAATCCGGAAACTGGATTTGTGATAAACCTCAAAGACTTGAGCCCAGTAATCAAGGAAAAAGTTATTCATAAACTTGACCACAGAAACTTAAATATTGACGTAGATTTTATGAAAGGTAAAATACCCTCTACCGAAGCTCTAGTTTTGGCTATATGGAACGAATTAGAAGCACCTGTAAAAGAATTAGGAGCTCAACTTCATAAGGTTAAAGTTTTTGAAACAGAAAATAATTTTGTAGAATATCTTGGTTAATTACTATGGGCTATAAAAAAATAGAACACTACGACGAAGAATGTACAGATGCGCTTTCTGGACACTTTAAAGAAGTTTTATCTCACATTGGAGAAGACTCCCAAAGAGAAGGTTTATTAAAAACACCTGAACGTGTAGCTAAAGCGATGCAATTTTTAACTCAAGGCTACGAGCAAGACCCTTCAAAGATATTAAAATCAGCAATGTTTGCTGAAGAATACAATGAAATGGTCATTGTAAAAGACATCGAATTTTATTCGCTATGTGAACACCACATGCTTCCTTTTTTCGGTAAATGTCACATTGCCTATATACCGAATGGACACATCGTTGGTCTCAGTAAGTTTCCGCGCATGGTAGATGCTTTTGCTAGAAGACTCCAAGTACAAGAGCGATTGACAGATCAGGTTCGCGATTGCCTAGAAGATACTTTGAAGCCTCTTGGGGTAGCCGTATGCATTGAAGCACAACACTTGTGTATGCAAATGCGAGGAGTACAAAAACAAAATTCATTTACCACAACATCTGCCTTTTCTGGTGCATTTATGGACAACGACATAACCCGTAATGAATTCATTAGTTTGGTTAAAGGTTTGGGGCGGCATTAGAGAAAATTTCAATTAATTTGACATTATTAAAATTGGAGCCTTTTTCGCTCAAATTAGATTCTAAATAATATGAAAGCATATGTTTTTCCAGGTCAAGGCGCTCAATTCTCTGGAATGGGTAAAGACCTATATGAGTCTTCGGAAGAAGCAAAAGCACTGTTTGAAAAAGCAAATGAAATGCTCGGATTCCGCATTACGGACATCATGTTTGAAGGATCTGCCGAAGAATTGAAACAAACAAAGGTAACGCAGCCTGCTATCTTTTTACATTCTACAATACTTGCCAAATTACTAGGCAATAGCTTCCAGCCAGAAATGGTTGCCGGACATTCACTTGGAGAAATCTCTGCACTTACTGCAGCAGGTGTTTTATCATTTGAAGATGGATTAAAGCTCGTTTCTAAAAGAGCTTTAGCTATGCAAGCAGCCTGCGAAGCTGAACCTTCTACCATGGCAGCTATCTTAGGACTGGAAAACGAAGTAGTTGAAAAGATTTGCGCTGATTGTAAAGGTATTGTTGTAGCTGCAAATTATAATTGCCCGGGGCAATTAGTAATATCAGGAAGCACAGATGCCGTAAACGATGCTTGTGAAAAACTGAAAGAAGCTGGAGCTCGTAGAGCATTATTACTGCCAGTAGGCGGTGCATTCCACTCACCTCTTATGGAACCTGCTAGGGCAGAATTGGCCAAGGCTATTGAAAACACAAACTTTAACAATCCTGTTTGTCCTGTATACCAAAACGTTACGGCTAAAGCGGTTATCAAACCTGACGATATAAAGGAAAACTTAATTTCTCAACTTACGGCACCAGTAAGATGGACGCAAACTATGCAGCAAATGATCATTGATGGCGTAACGAGCTTTACTGAAGTAGGACCAGGAAAAGTTCTTCAAGGATTGGTGAAAAAAGTTGACCGTACTATAGCGACAGAATCAGCTGAAATATAATAAGCTGGCAGAGTTAAAATTACAGTAAACTCTTATTTTTCAAGTTACCCGAATCAATTAATTTTTGAAGGTAGACTGATTTTGATACTTGTTGTTCAATTAAATTCATATGGGTAAGGTGATGACAATCTGAGCTTACCCAATCTACCATATTAGCGTCAATCAATTTCTCAGCTGTATTTTTAACTAAGGGTCCATAATGACCGATCAAAGAGAGTAGGTTGATTTGTAGGCCTACACCTTTGTCTCTTATATCTTCCAGTTTAGAAAGCCCATTATACTTGTGAGACACAAAGTAAGGATAACGCTCAGGATGAGCTAATATAGGATTGTAATCGTTCAATTGAATGTTAAAAATTACATCATTAACATTTACGGGCTCCTCTAAAAAAGAAAACTCAAAAAGCAACAGATTGTTTTTAATACAAAGTAATTTATCACTCGTTAATTTTGTTAAAAACGCTGAATCAGAGTAGTATTCTGCAGCAGCAGAGAACTGAATTTTACCGTTCAAAATTTGAACAATTTCTTTTGCTGCAGGTAAAATTGTAGCTGGCGTATTTTGGTAATAATCACTCATAATATGAGGAGTAGTTATTACTTTTGAATAGCCCAAGTTTACAAATCTATCAAGAATAACCAAAGAATCTTCAATAGACTTTGAACCATCATCAATGCTCGGAATTAGGTGAGAGTGCATATCTACTTCTATCTGAGAAAAGTCGATTTGTATGAGTTTCTTCTTTGGGAAGATATTTTTGAATATTGAAAACATTTAAATTTGGATTTTCAGGAATGCAAACTGCTGCAAACCTTTATACATCTATAATTTAGTTATACATTTATTACTATACAAGTGCTAAATTAAAAATTAAAAAACAAAAAACTAAATCTGTTATGTTAAAAATTGTAGAATTTTAGAACTGTAAAAGAATTAGTCATAAAAGTTCCAAATAAGGCTTAATCGCAAGATAGGCTTAGCCATTGGATATGGATTGAGCACGTATTGAACACCCTGAAACAAGGCATTAAAATGCTCATAAGAGACATGAAACTTAATTGTTTTAATTTTAAAATTAGCAAACACATCTAAACGCAAACTTTGCTCAGTCTGATGAATAGGATTTGGGGAAAAACCTCCAAATACAGGATTGTAAGACATACCTGGGTGAGAAGATCTGAATAAAGCACGAAATCCAAGTTGAGATTCAGTGGCTTTTTGAAATAATTGTCCTTGCCAATAAATTTTTTGATGCAACAAAAACTTTGAAATAGGCACAACAGTACTTGAACTGTTTTGAAATACAGCATTACCCGTTAAATGAATCTTGTATTTACTAAAGTGATGAAATAGTCGAGATTGAAATACCTGAACATTTTCTTCGGAAACGGCAGGTAGGGCAAACTCATTTATATACGTATAGCCATCAATAGTGTGGTAAGAACTAAAAATCTTAAGATTTTTAGAGAGTGTCGTACTCCACTCAATAAACTTACTTGTTATGGGAGATTGATCGATAGAAGAGGATGTTAATTCATGTTCTTGACTTAAGGTGTCTTGGTAAAACATTAGGCTAGGCAGTGCTCTTAGGTAGGTGAACTTTAAATTATTACCAAACTTACCTAAAGTAAAACCTTGCTTATAGGATGTCTTAAAAGTATGGGTATTTCTGGGTTCTTTTCCGTATTCAATGTAAAATTCATTATTAAAATCAGTTGATTTCAATGAAGTAAAAGCCCATAACTTATGCGTTTTCATCTCGTATGAGCTAAATGCCTGATGTTTTACACCGAGAACCAGCATCTTATCTGAAGACAATTTACAAAGCCAATTCAAACGATTGGTAATATTGGTGTAGGCTCTACTGAAAACTGTGGAATCTAATCGACCTGGATACAATAAGGTATCATCTTGAAGACCCTCGTAAAACAAAGAATCTTGAGCTATGTTAATTTCGTATTCTAAATGAGCTACATCAGATGGACTATACGTATGTTTCCAATCTAACCCTTTGTGTTTTAGGCTCGAAGTTAAGTTTTGCCAATTAACGGGCAAAAGCTCCCAATTGAATGAACTCTCTGATTGGAACAAACTGTCCTCGCTTAAACCGGCATTCCACTGAGATGTATTTTTAAAAGAATGAAACCTTAAAGCAGATTTATAGGGATATTTAGGCGAATAAAAATCTAATTGGAAATTGAATTTTGAATATTTGTTTTTTTCATGCAACATGAATCCTTGCGAAACCAACTGATCGTATTCGAACTCAAAAGAGCCGTATTTATGTCTATTCTTGTGAAGAAAACTTAACCGCTGACCTTCAGAATAGGTTTGAGAATATACAATTTTAGTGTGCGGAAATTGATGCGGATAAAATTTATAAACGAGTGGAGCAGGTAAGCCAAATTCTAAGATTGCATCGCCTACACGAAGCTCAGTAGACTCGTTGAAATTCCAACGCCAAGGAACTATTGGCGCACCAAAATTGGTAAGTGATGATCTAGAAATTAAAGAATAACCTAATAAGTCTGCATCATCGTTTAATGAAAATGAATTTTGAGCTATTTGGTAAACTAAAGAGTCGGAACTAACAACCGAATCTGTAACAACTTCTGTCTGCTGTGCGAAAAGGAAAACATAACTTAAAAAGGGAAGCCATTTGAGTACTTTCATACTGCTAAGATAAGAGAATTGATGAACCTAATTCTTAAAAGAAAGCCCCAAGAACATCCTGGGGCTTTAGCTGTTATTTGAGATCGGTAAAATGCTTGTAGAATCTAGAAATGGTTTCTATACCTCTAAAGTAATTGAATACACCAAAGTGCTCATTAGGAGAATGAATTGCATCAGAATCCAAACCAAAACCTAATAGAATTGACTTTACATTTAACTCTTGCTCAAAGAGTGCAACAATAGGAATGCTCCCTCCACTTCGAACAGGAACGGGTGTTTTACCAAAGGTATCAAACATAGCCATACTTGCTGCCTTATAACCATCGTCGTTAGTTGGCGAAACATAAGGCATACCCCCATGATGAGGCATGGTCTTAACCTTTACTGATTTTGGTGCAATTCGTTCAAAATGATCGCAAAACAATTTTGTTATTTTATCTGGATCTTGACCAGGAACCAAACGCATAGAAATTTTAGCGTAAGCTTTGGAAGCGATCACAGTTTTGGCACCTTCTCCAGTATAACCACCCCAAATACCGTTTACGTCTAATGTAGGCCGAATGGAATTGCGTTCCATGGTCAAGTAACCATCCTCTCCATGGATATCTCCAAGATCAAGCGCACTTTTATAAGCATCTAAATTAAAAGGCGCTTTAGCCATTTCTGCTCTTTCTTCTAGAGAAATTTCAATAACATCGTCGTAAAAACCAGGAATGGTAATTTTATTTTGATCGTCTTGAAGAGAAGCGATCATTTGTGTTAGTATGTTTATTGGATTGGCTACAGCCCCACCATACAATCCTGAATGTAAATCACGATTAGGTCCTGTTACCTCAACCTCAACATAACTTAAACCTCGTAAGCCAGTTGTTATTGATGGAATATCGTTAGCCAACATACCTGTGTCGGAAATTAAGATTACATCTGAAGCTAATTTCGCTTTGTTCTCCTTTACAAAACCCTCCAAAGATTTTGAGCCAACCTCTTCCTCACCTTCAATCATGAACTTAACATTGCATGGAAGAGTCGCTGTATTCATCATCAACTCAAATGCTTTTACATGCATATACATCTGCCCTTTGTCATCACAAGCTCCACGTGCAAAAATAGCACCTTCAGGATGCGCATTGGTTGTTTTTATAACGGGTTCAAAAGGACCGCTAGTCCACAAATCAATCGGATCAGCAGGTTGAACGTCGTAATGACCGTATACCAATATGGTAGGCAAACTTGAGTCAATTATTTTTTCTGCGTATACAATAGGATATCCAGGAGTTTGACAAACTTCTGCATGATCTACTCCAGCCTCAACCAAACGAGACTTAACAATTTCGGCTGCTTTTAACACATCTGGTTTAAAATTTGGATCTGCTGAAACTGAAGGAACGCGCAAAAGATCTAGTAGTTCCTCTAAAAAACGCTCTTTGTGTTCTTCTATGTAAGCTCTAATTTTTTCCATGTCTTAAAATTTTTTTACAAAAATACACTATTGCAACTTGAATCGTAAATGACAGAAGATAAATCGGCGAAATGATTTAAAAATAAAAACTGCAAAACGAAGTACTTAGTAAACAAAAAAATTATGAATTAGTAGTTAGCTAGATAAGTTCAAGAATAAAAATTAGACGAAACACAATAGTATCTATTTGAATTTGTTAGTACAAAGGATTAAAATATTTATAATTTAGCAGAATAGAATTTAAAAATGAGAATGTACAAATTACTTTTACTTCTAATAGGACTCCACCTAAGCCTATTTGCTCAAGAAAATATAACTGAGGACATCATCCGTATTCCTATGTTAAACCTTAATGCAAGTTATCATTCCCCAGGAGGTGACTTAGCTAGCCGATTTGGCAATAGCTCACTTTTTGGAGTAGGTTTTCAACTAAAAAACAAAAAAAACAATTATTGGGGTATCGAATTGGCAGGACTTACTGGCTCTAAAGTTATAGAGGACGACATCTTAGACATCATTACAGCTGGGTCTGTTGATATTATAAATGTGAATGGAAACACATCGTCCATTCGTTTTTGGGAACGAGGAGCACACGCTCAATTTACTTTGGGTAAAATATTCCCAGTGATCGGACCAAATAAAAATTCGGGTTTATTTATTCAAGGAGGTTTTGGTTATATGTATCACAAAATTCGAATCGAAGATATAGGGAATCTATCGCCACAACTTAACTCTGACATGCTTAAAGGATACGATCGTTTGAGTATGGGCCTTACCACTTCAGAGTTGATAGGTTACCGATTCTTTTCAAACAGTCAGAAAATAAACTTTTACATTGGTATCGAATTCATTCAAGCATTTACAGAAGATGTAAGGCAATACGACTACAATGCGCAGCAAAGCTACAAAGACAAAAGACTTGATTTGTTAAGCGGAATTAAGTTTGGATGGACCTTTCCACTCTACAAAAAATCAGACAATCAATACTACTATTATTGATACCTAAACTTTACAATATTGGCCTAAAGCTATACGGACTAATCATACAGATAGCTGCTCTTAAAAACCAAAAAGCTAAACTTTGGATTAAAGGGAGAGAAAACACTTTTTCATATCTAGAAAAAAACATTTCAAAAAGTGAAAAACTAGTTTGGATACACACCCCGTCTTTAGGCGAATTTGAGCAAGCCAGGCCTTTAATAGAAGCTATTAAAAATCAGCATTCTACCTATAAAATACTCCTTACTTTTTACTCTCCGTCGGGTTACGAAGTTCGAAAAAACTACCCTTTAGCAGATTGCATTTGCTACCTCCCTTTGGATACTAAAAAAAATGCAAAAACTTTTATCGATATCGTAAACCCATCGATTACTTTTTTTGTGAAATACGACTTTTGGGCAAATTATTTAAATGAATTGCAAAGTAAAAACTTAAAGCATTACGTTATTGCTGCTATTTTTAGAGAAAATCAGTATTTCTTTCAAAAAAGAAATAAATGGATGTTAAACATCCTATCGAAAGTAGACCACTATTTTGTTCAAAACGAAAACTCAAGAAAACTCTTGGAAAACCAAGAGATAAACCAAGTAAGTGTTGTTAATGATACGCGATTCGACAGAGTACTGGACATAGCAAAAAATCGTAAAGACCTCCCTTTAATTGAACTATTTAAAGGCGAAAAACCTTTATTTATTGCAGGCAGCACTTGGACCAAAGATGAAGAAATTATTCAAAAATTAATCAAGACGATCGATAACCGTTTTAAATATATTATTGCCCCTCACGAAATAAACGAAACACAAATAACCAAGCTAGAAGAAAAAATAAAGAGTAAAACTATTCGATACAGCATCGCTACAAAACAAAATATTTCTACTGCACAAGTTCTTATAATTGATAATATAGGACTGTTAAGCGCACTTTATGCTTATGCTGATATTGCTTACATAGGTGGAGGTTTTGGAAAAGGAATTCATAACATACTAGAACCCGCAACTTTTGGGATGCCGATTTTTATTGGATTGAATAACGCGAAATTCAAAGAAGCTCAGGATCTTAAAGAAATTGGTGTTGCGAAAGAAATAAACTCTGACAAGGAGATGATTCGTTATTGTGAATATTTGCTGAACAATAAAAATCATTGGAATGAACTGAAAATAAAATCTAAACAATACGTTCGCCAAAATTCGGGCGCAACTAAAAAAATTGTGGAGTCGGTTTTCTCAATGAAAGACTAGGAGCTACTAAACTCTATACATTAAACTTAAGAGGTACTAAGATCTAAAACAAACAAAGCTCATTTGAAGATTCAAATGAGCTTTGTATTTTGCTGTAGGAGAAGGAGTCGAACCTTCACGGAGTGGTTAGTCCAGGGATTTGTTCCAAAATCTCCACCCTCGAGACAGGAGGGCATGTCTGCCAGTTTCATCACCCCACAGTATTTATAGCGATTAACTGAAGTAAATATAAAATAAACTTACTTGTATTACAAATAAAATAACTTTTAATAAATATTATTACAAATAAAATAATATTTAGTATATTTAATTATCAATACCATAAATTAAACAACTCAAATGGAAGAAAATTACCATATAGACAAAATTGACAGACAAATTTTATCAATTCTAATGGAAAATGCGAAAACTCCTTACACCGAAATTGCAAAAAAACTACTTGTTTCTCCAGGAACAATTCATGTTCGAATGAAAAAGATGGAAGATGTTGGTTTGGTAAAGAAAAGTCAACTTACAATTAATCATGAATTACTTGGCTACGATTTAACTGCATTTCTTGGCATTTATCTTGAAAAAGGATCAAACTACAAAGACGTGATAGAACAGATGGAGAAGATTCCAGAAATAGTAGAGGCACATTACACTACAGGCGTTTACAGTATTTTTGCTAAAATAACATGTAAAAACACCAAGCATATGCGGCATGTTCTAAATGAAGAAATCCAGTCTGTTAGTGGAATACAGAGAACAGAGACTATTATTTCGTTAGAACAAAGTATAGAAAAACAACTTCAATTGTAAAATCAATACGTTTTAACATAAACAGAAGAAGAAAGATCTAGTACAGAAACCTCTAATTTATGACATTGTTCTTCGAGTAAGAATCTCTTTTTAGCAGTTATTTTGGGGTCAAGTAGAATCATTTTGGGCGAGAAATATGTTACCACATTTACTAAATCTTGTCTATAGTTTTTAAGAAAAATTAGGTCTACAGATTCATTTAAACAGATCTTAGAAATAGGTCTATCCGAAAGAAATAAGAACTTCTGATCAAACAACTGTACTAAACCTTTTGATAAAGAACAAAATTCATTTTGATATAAACTGTTCTCACGCAAAGAATCTACGCAAACAATTTTATTACGCATGGTATACTTACCTAATAAATATGGAGTTGCATCGTAATTATTTGAAATCAATACTTGCTCCCTATTGGCCAACATAGAAATCACATAACCCTTTTTTGATGCATTTACAAAAACTTGCTTTTTTGGCTGTGTATCATTTAAAAAAAATACAGAAAGAACTAAAGTTATACCATACAATAACTTAAGATATTCAAATTTCTTCTCGAGAAACACAAGACAAAGCACACACAAAAAGCCGTACAAAAGAAGGACAAGCTCTACCGAAAAATAAAGTTGAATTGGCGCAAAAGAAAAAGCATCTATACGAGATACCACACCTAAAATGAAAGAAGTAGAGCAGTCTACTAAAATATCTAATAACTCAAAATTAAAATTTAACACTACAAAAACTAAGTAAAGCAAACCTAGGTACAAAAAATAGGTAATTAAGGGAAGTACAATTATGTTTGACCACAAAAAAGAAACTGGGAAACTGTTAAAATAATAAACAGAAAGAATACCAGTGCTCAATTGTGCAGCAATAGAGACTATTGAAATTCCAAAAACAAACTGTAAAAAATAGGATTTGACTCGGCTATACTTAGCAAACTTAGTGTAGAAATACACAATACCAATAACAGCCATATAAGACAACTGAAATCCAACACTGTATAATAAATTTGGCTGAAACACTAATAGTATAAAAGCCGACAAAAAAATAACATTGTAAACCGAAGTCCTTCTGTCAACCAATAAGGTAAATGCGTACAATAAAAACATCAAGGATGCACGCATTACAGATGGACTTAAACCTGTTAAAACTGCATAAAAGAGTATAACTAAAGACAGTAGTAAGGATTGAGTAATAGGTTGATGTTTAAATAAAAGAGACACTAAAAAAGCACAAACTCCATAAAGCAAACTAATGTGCAAACCACTAAGTGCAAGAACATGAGACAAACCTAATCTAGAAAACTGAGAAGCTATAGGTTTGGTCACACTTTTTTTTGCGCCCAACAAAAGAGCCGCCAAAAGCTGCTTGCTCTCGGCACTTATATTTTGCTGATTAAGATCGTTAATCAA
>Ga0102816_1000347_pt1 | contig 20652 bp, 14 predicted proteins | sample ColrivemetaGS545_FD_84509 | JGI IMG/M metagenome (GOLD analysis project Ga0102816, IMG submission 84509) | Estuarine microbial communities from the Columbia River estuary - Flood tide non-ETM metaG S.545 | ecosystem: Environmental > Aquatic > Marine > Intertidal zone > Estuary | place: USA...
ATAGGCGCAGCCGGCTCAGCTGAAGCTGCACAAGAATACTTGCAGACATGGGGTGAGATCTTAGGCCAAAAAGTTGGCGTAGACGAAGCTATGTCAATGTTTGAGTCAATTGCAAAAGAAATTACTGACTCCGGAAACCAAGCGGAAGCTCTGGCAGGAGCTTTCTTAGGAGCATCAGCAGGTGTTCATACCCGTGGTGTTATTACAGCTCCTACAACGGCCGCCTTGGCCGCTTCTGACGTTGTTACTGGAACGCTAGACAGTGCAGCCAAATTCGCTACAAAGAGAGCTGAGGCAGCTTTAACGACGCAGCAGAGACAAGACAATGCTGACAAAGCAGCAGTGCGCTCTGAGCAGCTTAAAGAAATGCGTGATAACGTTGAATCTAACATGGAAGCTCTTGACGGAATTAAGACTTTCAATGAAATTGATGCTGACGCTAATCCTACCCTGGCTGCAGACATGGCCAAGCTCCTCACAGGAAAAGACGCCAATGATCCGGTAGAATTTGGAAATGCCAGAAAGCAGCTTAACCTAATATATAAAGGCGACTTGGCTTCGCTTTATACACAAAACGTTGTTAAGGCCATTGCCGATCCGGCTAAGCAGGTAGGTAAAAATATCCTCTATGGTACTGCCGACCTACTCGATATTACTCCGGAAAGAGTTGATGCTGCTATAGAGAAATCCAAGACTCTCGGTAAAGCAGTGTATGAAGACCTGAAGGACTACAAAAACTCGTATCCTGCTGCGATTATTGAAGTTGCAGTAGAAGCAGCAACTACGCAATCTGCAGCGTCAATAAAAAAACTTAAGGAAGTAACACAGGAATACACTCCAGACGCTATTGGCGCCATGATAACGATTTTGGAAAAATCTGGTGCAAAAGACTCTGACACTGTGAAGGCTTTAAGAGCGCAGATGCGTAGAAAGGTTGCAGCAAATTCCCGCCTTGGTATGGACAAAAAAGAGCCTATCTTAAAAGGTAACCTGGCATCGTCGATAGCAGTAGTGGCAGCTGGAGGCAAATTGCCAAAAAGCACCAGCATCAATACACTGGCGCTAGACCTTGTAGGCGTGACAGTTGGCAATGTGCAAACCTTAGATGTAGCCGAAACCATAGGCGCAGCTATTGACGTATACACTAATCATGTAGCTACGACAGGAAAAGGCACTAAGCTAGACGGCCAAATACAGCGCTTAAAAGTCAGTAATGACAAGAAAATCGCTGAGCTGAAGAAAGAGGCTGAGGCCAAGAAAGACAGCAATATCATAAATCTGGAAGAGGGTGGAGTAGCTGCTGAAGTAGTCGAAACACTTAAAGGGTGGGGCAACGTAGCTTTAGACTTCGTTGATGATATTGCAGCAAAAATTGTTGAAGGCAAACCAATATTCAAGTCAAAGCCTGATATTACTGTCAGCAAAAAAACCTACGAGCGTATATCATTCTTTGGAGCCAAGATGCGTCCAGAGGAAGATGTTAATTTTGAGTACACAGAAGAACAGTTAGCAGAAAACGCAATGGCACTGCTAAACGAAATGATTAGCTACAAAAAATCTACTTCAAAGCAGGTACTTAAGTGGTTTAAAGACGATCTTAAAGACCAGTACAGCGTTGAACAGGTAATAGCTATTCTTGCTGCCAGTGTGCCTGGAATGATCACAGAGGGCACAGTAGATGCCTATAAAGCGCTGTTTGACTGGGCAGATAACACAAAGGGTTTCAAAAAGCCTAAAAAGATAGTTAAAAAGTCTGAAAAGGCAAAACCTGCAGCTAAGTCAGAAACTAAGTCAGAAACTAAGTCAGAAACTAAGTCAGAAGTGGACACGAAGGCAAAAACCGAAGAAGATGTAACTAATACTGAGTCTAAAGCTACTGGCAAATTGGTACAAGACCCTGATGAAGGTAGCTATATAGACGAAGAAAGCGATGAAGCCAAGCAGTTAGCAGACAGCAGTGAACTGCTAAACCGAATTGATTGTAAAAAGGGTGCCAAATAATGATTAGATCTACCTTCTGCTTACTTCGAGAGCGTATTCATAAACTAATCCGAAAGGTCGAGAAGGTTGATATTGATCCTGATAAGGATAAAAACACTCGAATCGATATTTTCAGTATTACTGCCGGGCATATACACAACCTACTCAGCAAAAACGTTTTTAGTGGGTTAATGCACAGCATTATAGAAGCGTCTTCTACCATCAGCGGTAAGTTTAACCGTGCACTAAAAGATTGGAACTCTTCTGAAAAAGCTACAAGAGACGATATTGTTAAAAAACTCAGCACCGGCACCGACGTATCTGCTGCTGAGGCTTTAAGGGCAAACTCAATTGGCCTGCAAGAAATTTTAGCAGCAGTAAAAGGTGAAATTGACAAAGCAAGAACAGCTGACATAGAAACTTCAGCTGTGTCAAATAACAGCATCACTCCAAATATACCGATGAACCGTTTAGCTGCTGTTATCGGAAGAAAGGTTTTATACCCTAATGGCGTTAGGTACAAAAAATTTGATGCAAATGAAGAACCTGCGTCAGCGGCTGAAGTAGAAAGCCACTACTGGCTTATTGGCCTCAGAGTGCTAGAAGACCTTAAAAAGGCCAAACTGATTAATATCTTCTACCCTGATAATGGAGAGGCGGCTTCTACGCTTCGGGACTACCGTTTAAACCTGGATAAAAATACACAAGACGACTCTATCTCTAGCGGTAAAAGCCTTGCTAATGGTGCACAGATTTACACAGAAGCTGCGGCTGTCTCTTTGTCACTGGCTGCTATCGGTCTTGATCCAAAAAACAGTGCTGATCTCGACCCTATTGGCGCTTTAACAGACCCATTGGTATCTGTTGATGGAACATACTTCGGGGCGTTAAAGGCCGCACTAAGCGTAGTCAGCTTAACATCTTCACCTGCAACTGTTGTTCTGCCTGGAATAAACGAAGCGGCAGACAGAAAAAACTTCGACAACTTCACGTTGTCTAAAGAGTTTGAAGAAGCCAGAACACGGCTTAGCAAAAGCCCTTCCTACATTCACCAGGACATGCACGACCTTTTTAGAGCTCTATTCAAAAAGGTTGGAAAGAGCGGTAAAAAAGCTACTGAAGTTCTAAGAATGGCTGGCGGTAGCGCAGAAATACTTGAGCAGCTATTTGATATTGAGTTGGACAACGTAGTAGACGCAGACCATGCCAGCGCGGTAGGTCGAAGGTTGTCAAAAACAGTAGCTATTGATGACTTAATTGAGCATTACAGCTTATTTGACTCTGATCAATCACCTGATCTGTACATGGCGTTGTTCGCCGGTGATAACACCCGTCTGTATTACGACAACAGCATTTTAAACATTCACCAGTCTAAGTTAATGCGGTATGCAATGACTACTGGAGAGCATGAAATTGATGTTGCTAAACAGCCAGAAAGAGCCCTGTCTATGGCACTTTCATTAGCGCTACAGCTCGATATTAATATTGGTGATAAGAAAGCACCTTTGCCAGACGTCTCGGCTGTATACGGTGTTGGAGATAGCGTCAACAATAAAAACCTAGACAGTTTAATTTCTCTTTTGGACAAATTCAGTAGCTCCAGAGAGTTGTCTGGTAAGCTGAATGCCGTAAGTGCAATGAAAGTATTGTACCCTGACATGCCAGTATCTCAGGTAATTGCCTCAGCGCGTGCTGTAAAAGAGTTCCGTGAAGGCATTAAGAGCGGCACCATAAAGACATCTTACGCTTCAACAGCTGACGCTACAGCGTCTGGCGGCCAGCTCATACTAATGCAGGCTCTTGGTTCAGACAGCGATGGTTCAGTAGCTAACCTACTCAGACGCTTAGGCGTATTGAAAGGTGAGTTTGACGGTGAAGCTATTGAAGACATATACCGTCTGCTCACAGACGACATAAAAGCGATGCTTGCTGCAGATGGAATTAGTGGGCCTGCTCTTTCAGGCAAGGATAAAAAAGCTGCAGGTTTTCTTGAGCCTATCAAGGACCTTCTATTTTCTAAGAAAGTACGAGACTTGTCAAAACCAGTAACAATGACTTTCCTTTATGACCAAAGCGAAAATGGGGCAGTGAAATCCCTGTCTATTGATATAACATCAAGGATCGTAAAACTTTTGCGTGCAGAAGACGTTTCTGCTGAAACCATACTGCTTATAAATCAGTTCCTGGAAACAAACTACACACAAAAAGACGTCCAAGCACTCAGATCCGATAAGGAGCTGGTAGATAATCTGCGTAAAGCTGTAGCCAAATCTGGTGCCCCAGCGCTTTTATACAATAGGCTTAGAGCAGTACTTGAGACTGAGTACCTAGTTACCCATAAAGCTAGAGACGCGAAAATATTTGAGTTGCTTGACGGGTACAAAGAGTTGCGGAAACTCCGTGCAATGCCGGCTACTTGGCGTGTAGAAAACCCAAATTCAACATTTAATGCAGGTGAACTAGCCAAATTTGGTGTGACGCTAGGGAAAATGGTTGAAGTACAAAGCGAGCCTATACAGGGCGTGTCAGTGCTTACACGTCCACGCAAACTACGAAAAGGCGTTATGACGGTATCTACCATCCACTCTGCTGACACGGCTGACTTGTACTTGTCTATTAACCGTGTTCTTAAAAGACACCCAGAGACAGAGTACAAAGGAACTTTGTTGGTAGTCCACGATGAGGTTATTGGCCCAGATTGGCTTGTTCAAGAAGTTGTCGCAGAATACAACCAAGTCAACTTTGAGGTTGCAATGTACTACGACATTCACAATGAAATCCTAACGGCTGCTGCAGTTGAGCATCCTGAAATTATTCACGATCCAGACTACATAGCCATTGCAAATGAAGTAAAGGATAGTATACTAGTTAAACAACGTATACTAACTGATGAGAGTAATGGATATGATAATAAGACAACTAGCGTTATTGGCCGCAGAATTGGTATTGAAGGAGTTGTTGCGCCAAACACTTCAGGAAAAGAAATCTTCTCTGGAAACGAAACCAACCAAGTCAAAGGGCGCACCAGCCAAACCAAAACGCCAAAGAACCCGAGCGGCCCACAAGGCAAAGTCGAAAAGCCTCAAACCTTAGAGGTAGAGAATGAACAGGCGCAGAAACTTAAAGAGGAGTTTGCTGCGCTGCACAAGTCTAATCCTGACGCTATTTTAACTTATGACGTTGAAACGTCAGACGCTAAGAGCGAGAACCCTTTTGTAGTTGAGATCGGTTACAGCGTAGGCAACAACAGTGCTAAATCCGTAAAAATAAAGCTTACTCAAGAGGAAGCTAAAGATTATCTGAAAGGTCTTAGGGGTACTAAGGACATTGTTGAAAGCGACATTTATAAGGCTATTAAAGCTTCTCATAAACAACAAAACGGAATGAAAAGCTGGAATAAGAATGCAGTAGATAGAGACACAGCTATTAGCGATTTAGAAGCGCTTGCAGCAAAGGCTGAGGCCATTGTCGGTTTTAACAGCACCATATACGATGACAAGTTCTTCAACTTCAGCACCACTCACGATGTCAGAGCCCTTGCAGGTAACATAGTAAATGTAAATGAAAGCAAGACAGGTAAGCTAACTGATCTTGCTAATGTTAAAAACTCTCACAGTGCAGACTCTGATGTTGAGGCTACCTACGCCTTGATGGTAGAGATTGCTAATAAGCCCAAGAGTAGCAAGACTTCGTCTTCAACAGTTACTGACAACGCTATTGAAACCTTAAAAGGATTCGCTGGCGAGTCTGAACTGGTAGCTAAGTTTTTAGAAAATATAGATGCACAGTCGTCTATCACCGCTGGTGACAAATTCAAATTCGATCACGCTAATGACGTAATAACTTATAGTGATACAGACCCTGACACCGGCAATAAACTAGACCTCACTAACGATAAGGACCGTAAGAAATTCCTGTCTCTTCTTGAGCACGAAATTCTTCATAGCTACAGCCTTGGCGTTTTTAACGACAAAGCTCAGGCTAAAACATTAGAAGTTAAGTATCTGAAAAAAGTATTGGCCCACATCAGGAAGAATGTCAACTCTAAAAAAGTATCTTTGAGCGATGAAGCTAGATCCAGAGTAGACCACATTCTAAACTCCAGCACTAACGAAGCAGTGCAGCTGGCGGAGCTCTTATCAGTTCTGAGTGGAGAGCCTGAAGTAGCAGAAGAGCTGTATAGCAGTAAGCTATTTAAGGACAATGGAAATAGGCTTAAAGATGTAGTACTTGCTTTGGTTAAAAGAGTACGAGGCTACATGCTCGGCCTTACTTCTGATGATCTAAAAAAAAGTTCAGGAATTGACCCAGCGTTAACAATGTCGGCAATTAACCATGTTGTTGCTACTGGGCAGTCTGCAAGGCAAGCTAATGCTACTACGTTTCGTAAAGTCCAAGAAATTATCGCACACCCTGAGCTAGATTTTAACGTAGGCAAAGAGGCAGGCATACTGTTAGGAAGAGGTGTTATTGATGAAACCTTAGACCTGGCAAACGCCTCTGTAGCTCGTTATTTAAACGATCCCGCAGTCAGAGGTGGTCGACGACTTACCAAATGGGTGCATGATCAAATCAAGCGCAGATTCAGTGTGTACGAGGCTGCTACAGACAAGATATATAACTACTATCAGGGCTCTGAAGCTCTTAAGAGCTTGGCGCATAAGATCACGAACTCAGGTGTCAACAACGAAATCAAGAACGCTGTGCTGTCTATGTTTGCTAAGGCAAGATCAGACAAGCTGGAGCTTATAAGTACAGAGCTGCAAAAATTCAATCTGATAACATCTAAAATGTCAAAAGACGAAATGGCAGCCTACTACGATTTCACCATGAAGATGCCGCTGCAAAACTACTTCAAGTACGCAGAAGATGTTTCTGACATTGAAGCTGAAATAGCGGCAATAGAATTGGATATGCGAACTAACAGCAATTTGGGCAAAGTAATAAGCCAAATCGATTCTATTGTTGATATGAACGTCCACGGAATAGTGGGACCGCATACTGTCTATAACGTTGATATGCTACCAATTTCTGGTAACGAAAACGTAAACCAAGCCAAAAAGCTTTTGGTATTGAAATCAATAAAAGATCTGGGCATAGACAGGTTCAATGACTTTTTGAAAAACAGAGAGTTATTGACCTTAGTCAAGTCCAACTTGCTGGCTAACGATTTGGTTATCAATGATTTGAACGGTAAAGGTATTCTCAGGGACAATCTGATCAAGAACGAGTACAAGGAAGATCCTAAGCCAGTGCTGGTCACTGTTGAAAACTATGATCGTATGCAGGACTTAGGCTTTAAGACTGCTCTAAAGCCAACAGAGAACGCCATAGGCATAATGTACTCAGCTGGTGTCGACAGTACTTACCAGGAAGGTACATTTACAGAGATAAGAACTCAGAACACAGATTTAAGAGTTGAGGAAAAATACAAGGACATGCCTAATGTGGTTAAAGTTGGGGATGAGTACAGGTACGTTATGGATGATGAAACAAGAAAGGCTATGGGAGAGATTAGTGATCCTTCACAATCAATTGTGAGAACTACCGCACACTCTTTAGCGATAAAAGATACGGAAATGATCAGAGACAAGCTGCTGGAGGCATCTACTTATTGGGATATGGCCGATAGAAAGTCAGAAGACTTAGTAGCCATGATTAACAGTAAAACAGAAGATCACCCATGGTTCTTAGGTGCAGAGGAAGGAAAAGTACTGGAGGATTACCCTGCAGAGGTGAAACAGGCGTATAAGCGTGTACCTATAAAGCTGTCTGACAGTAAGGGATTTGATGAAAAGATTCAGTATGTGAGAAAAGATATTGCGTACTGGCTGATAGGATCTAATGAGCCATCAATTGCCTCACGAAGAGAATTCCAGTGGGCTGTTCGGGTGGTTAAGAACGTAGTTTCTGCGTCAAAAATTGGAATGGTGGTACTTAACCCGGCTAAGATCGCAGGTGACAATTTTTCTAACGTTTCCTACCTAGCGGCTATGGGTGTCAGTCCTCTATATGTGGCAAAGCATTATAGTCTTATTGCCCGGGAGTATGACGATTACCATAAAAAGAAAAATGAGATGATGCGTATTAAACTTGAGTCTTACTCAGATCCGGCTAAGTACGGAGCTTTGTATGAGAAGTTGAAAAAAGAATTGAAGGAAATGCCAACGAACGGAGTTGTTGAGAGAGGATTTATAAGTTCTTTAGGATCTGATTTGGTGATGCAGACGAATGACCCATCTTCAGGTCTAAATTCTGATATGGAAGCGGTACTTCAAAAAATAATGAGCACGCCAGAAGGCAAGAATAGTGCTTTCGGCAAATTTATTATGAAAGCTGCTAATTGGGATATTGGGCTGGACAGATGGCTTGAAGCGTTTACTGATTTATTTGATTCATTCAACATAACGGCGCCATTAAGCACTGAGCTAAAATCGTTCAACAAACGTGTTGAGAACATTAAATCAGAGGATGATGCGGTTACTTACGCTATGCAGTACCTCAACAGTCCTAACAGCCAAGCTGTTAAGTTGGGTACTCACATGACTGATTTGACAGATATTCTGTCTAAGGAAACTTACTACAGGTATTTAGTCAACGAGAAGGGAATGAACGAGAAGAAGGCTGAACTGGAAGTAGTCGACGCTTTCCCTGACTATAAGGAAGGCATGCCAACTAAGGTGAAGCAGCTGAGTGACATAGGTATTTTGATGTTCCCAAGCTTCTGGTTGAGGATTCAAAAGACCATTTACAGAATGGCTAAGGATCGTCCTGTCAGCTTTGGTACAGAGATGGCTATTGAGCATTGGGCTAACATAGACGCAGAGACTATATGGGATCAGAACATTTTGCAGAAGGCATCTTCAAGTTATGGTCTTATTCATAATCCGTGGAACCTTGTTGGTTGGGGAACTCTATTCCCAACAAACATTTTCTAAATAATAGGGGGGCATAAGCCCCCCAACTTTTTAGCTCTTAGAACCGAAACGTTTGGTACCAAAGCTTGGAGCTTTAGCAGCATCAGCACCGGCAGGTGCGCTGCCTTTACCACGTCCACCAGCTATCCAGGCAGCAACGTCATCTGAAGTAACGCCGTCTTTGTAGGTGATGTTATCGAAGTAATTCGTGTCACGCTCGTAACCTTCACCGGGAGTTTTCTCCAGTGCGATTTCTTCAGCAGTTGCATTGTCCATTGCACGATAGAAGCCTTTGATGACTTTCTTTTCCGTGATTGAACCATTGTATCTGCCGTACTCCAATTGGATACGGAGCATGATTTCAACGTCAGTGAACTCTTCAAGAAGAGCAACGTCTTTCAGTGCACCGGCCTTACCGATTGGTAGCTGACCTTCAGTAGGCTCGGCAACATCACTCACACCAGCAATAATTAACATCTGGTTAAAGATCTTGGCACCGATTTCGTTTGGAGAGCCGTCGTTGTTGGTAATGCGAAGGTTTCCGTAGACGATCTGCTTTTGGCCATTATGGTCAACAAACAAGTCTACTGTGATGGAACCGTTCTTAGATTCGTTAGCAATAGCTCCCAGAATCGTAACAGGATACACACCAGAACCGTTTAGGTAATCACTACCACCGCCTTGTTTCACATCTTCTTCTTTTACGCTTGCTTTGAAAAATGACATAGTTTATTCCTCTCAGAGTAAAAGGGTGTCAACCCTAGGTTATAAAGTGACAGAAATTGCCACATATTTGATAGTGATGGCCTGTTACAGACTCCACTCACTTGCTTTAGATTGCTTACTTTTGAGCAGTTCCAAGTGTTCTTGGAGGTTGAACTCAGCACTAGGCATACTATCCGGTAGCTCAGCCACCGTCGTTCGAGACGCCATTTTAGCATTACGGAAATGCACAACACGCTGCTTTCCCTTAAGCTCAAGGAAGATCGCCTCATCTACTTCAGAAAGGATTCCGCCCTTCTTTCCGTAGCTACCGCCAGCATTGACTAAGCTATAGCCAGTGGTTTCCTCGCTGTACATTGCGTGCGATACCATAATCACGTTAAAAACAGGCGATAGGTCGCGCTCAATGAAATCTACAACACTCTTGATCTCAGTATTAATCTTTCCATAAGGGAAAGACTTTATCTGCTCCAAGCAATAGCCTTCTATGTCCAAAAGAATCTTTGAAATAGAGTCGATAGCTATAGTTTCTGGCAATTTGCCCATCTTATTTTCATAGGCGTGGATTTTATCCGTAATCACATTAATCAATGTGTCAGCAGAGGTAAAGTCCTCCACATTCACATGCGCCTGTGGAAACGGATACTTCTTGCCGTCCCGTGCAATTACCAGCACATCGTCCAACGTCTGGAGCAACGTAGTTTTACCGATGTTCGGCAAGGAGCTGATAAGCATTTTTACCTTAGACATTATTGTTCCTCATTTTCTCGGGGGTGAAGCCCACTTCATCATCGATAGAAACAGACTTACAAATATACCGGCGATAAGGCCGGTAAGCATACCAGCGAATGTTCCAAAGAACATCATGGCCAAAACACCGGATATGATCACGTCAGTTTGCCAGCCAAATCTTAGAAATTTGGGCAAACCCATCTTAACTAGCAATATGATGAAAGCCATTGCTGTTAGAAATGCCATTCCTAGTACTTCCATAAATTACTCCTATTCAGGCTTCAATCTTGGATCGTGCCATACGATATGGGCAAGTTCCGGGTGATTTTTGTGGAATTCAACGGTGTCTACGCACAGTTCCAACATGCTCTTGATGAAATCAATATCATCCTGAGTTATTGACTCAGTAAGCACAGTAGTTTCTGGCGGATAGCATTTAAGCTGCTTTCCTGTCTTTTCACTGATGTCGCCATCAATGTTGCGATTGATATAGACCAGGCGCACTCTGGTGGGGTTGTAACCCTCTTTCTGTAAGATGTAAGCGTAGACTAGCAACTGGTACTTGTAGTACGCAGGGATAGCTCTAGGTTTAGTCTTAGAGGAGTAGGTCTTGTAATCCACCACCATGCAGTCATCTACTGTGCCCTGCAAGGCATCAAGTGTTCCTGCAGCGTAATAGCCGTCCTTAATTTCCGCACAATGTTGCGTTTCAGCTTCCAAGAAGTCGTTAGACAACACATAGTCGTTCACCAGGGTTTCGGCCATGTTCAAGTAATTAGCGCGAACATCTTCTGGATCGAAGGTTTCGTTAGCTTCATGCTCATCTATGTAAGCTTCGATGTCTTTAACGTTGACTTCTTCGTGCTTGGCAACCTTCTCGGCACAGTAGTGCACGATAGTTCCCAAAACAGTCGACGTGTTGTAAGTAAAGCCTTCTGCGTCTGTCAGGTTGTCCTGATACCACAGGTATGGCTTCTCAATAAATTTAGAGAAGCTACTTGGGCTTATTTTGAACTTTGCGCCTTCAGGCACTGCCGCCGGCACATAAGCTAATTCGCTTGGCATGGTATTTTCCTTATTTGTTGCATTTCTTGTGGGACAATCTCAAGTGCATGATTGCGTCTGGAGATCCCATCTCTTTAGAGAAATGGTGTTCGATAGTGGCCATAAGGCCAATATCATCCATAGGCTCACCATAATTTGGATAAATCATAGGTTCACCACACCAGCAGCAGTCACTACCAAAAGTTTTCCACAGTAGTTTTCTGATTCGTTTCCTGGGCTTTTTCCCAATCTTTGTTGGCTTCACTACAAGTCCCTCAAGATAACTTTTATGTCATCTACAGAGGCACCGTTAGGAACCTTGGTTAAGTCTGCCCAGTTGTAGCCGACCTCACCAGAAGCTTCGTTGCTTATGGTTTCGTCTTCTAAATACTTGGTACACAAAACCTCAATCATATTGTCGTTCAACCACTTAATAACGTCAGCGTCCTTAATTGCTTGGGTGTAGATGCTGTCGTAAATAGTGGAAGTCACTTGGATAATGTCAGAAAGCTTTTCTTCTCTTATCCGATGATTGAGCTCATTAACTGCAATAAGCGTCAAGATACTCCAGAACTGTACTGTGGAATTGTGCAAAGTCCTGATGTCTTTACTTGCGTCATCTGTATAGAGACGACAACCAAGACCAAGATGCAGGTACCCTTGCTCTCGAGCAGTGGGCAGTACATAGTTTTCACGGTATTCTGTAATACCTGGGTACAAGATGTTGTGATACCTGTCGAAAATCTCTTGGGTAATCACACCACCTTTGTGGTCGTCAGGGTATCCACCATAAGCAAGCTTGAAGGTTGGCCCCTTAGATTTTTGGCGAAACTTCTTAATTTCCGGGTGATCATTGTCGAAAGATTCCATAAACTTTTTAACGTAAGCCACGTTGTCAGTATTAGTTCCCAAAAAGGGAACAAGTTCAGGACCAAAGTAGCCACAAGCATTTAGAGAGTGGCCATCAAGGCCTTCTAAAAATATGTTGCACTTGTTCGTATCCTTGGTCAGATTCGCAATAACTCGATCTTCCAGCGCACTGAGGTCAGCAGTAAAAACTACCATGCCGTCAGGGGCCCTGAAACAGCGTTTAAGAGGTTTTGCGTAAATAGACTTAGTACTAGGCATATTTAGCAAGTTCGGGCTGTTGGACGTAGGACGGAAGGTTTTAGCCCCAAATACACGCATGTTTCCGTGCAGTTTTCCATCTATCGTGTAAGTATCGAAAGCTTTTAAGAAGTTTGATCGAATAATTCCCCCAAAGGAATGATCGACAAATGCAACCAGACACTGTTTAAGGTCTGGATCATCAGTAGTTTTCAGCACTTGCTCAACAGCTTCCCTGTCCCAGGAAGCCTCACCAGTTTTGGCAGAGTATTCCATAGGCTCAATGCCAAGCATTGCGAAAAATTCTCGCATCTGCTTGTTGCTCCCAGGATTGAAGTTGTCCAGAGTCACAGGCTCTTTAGCCTTTTCCTCTCTAGGACGATTCCATAATTCAGACTTATACTCAGCCAGTGCACGCATGCCACTAATGACATGCTGATTCTGTGATGAAGTCGACTTATCTACAAGTGACTTGATGAACGGGTCAGATAGAAATATGTTGTATTTCTTCATCCCAGCTACCGGCCACTTGTCCCTGCAGTCCTTGGACCGAGAGATTGACTTCAAGTAAGTGTTCATAACCCATGTTCGGTGAACCATATCTGACGGCTTAAACTCGGAAAGGTAATACTCCGGAGTTCTAGTAGCCGCAGTGGCTTTATCAGCGTGTTCTTGCTGAGCACGGGGAAGAACCTCTTTCTGGTGACGCAAAATAAGTGGATTTTTGGCTAACGTTGAGTCCACATTACTTAGAACGTCAGTAATGGTTACTCGAAGCTCTTCAACAGCTTCTTGGTCGATAGTTAACCCAACAGTCATAAGATCAAGCATGTCGGGAATTATAGGGTGCACAATGTTTCTGTAAAAAAATTCAGGGCCCGGATCATGCTCCCATGGCATTTTTATTGGTAAATGCTCAATTGGCCTCATAAAACATGCCCTCCACTTCTTTCCAGAGCAACATCAGAGCTGCGCCATCAATAGCTGCGTAATCAAGAAAAGCTTTATTCCGTATGTCGTCTGGCTCATAAGAATCGAACGCAGACCACTTAGGGTCATAGTGCCTGCCCATTAAAGTTTTAAGGTCAGTCTTAGCTTTCCAAATTTGTGTGTGGTTTATTAAACATTTTGCCATCAGAGATGTGTCGACGTAATCGTTAGGAAGAGCACCTACTCTGTGGTACATGATTTTCAAATCAAATAAAGCATTATGGATTGCCAATGTTCCTGGGTAGGATTTTACCCAGTCCCACACCTTCAATTCAGTTTTCGGATCATCTGACAGAATGATAATGCTGTTAGCTTCATCTAAACCAAATATGAAGTGCGTCACATTAACTAATGAAGGAAACGACAGACCAGTGTTAGCGGCAACCTGATAGGCTAGGCGCTTGTGCTCAAGAGGTAAACCCTCGTCTTTAAGCAGTTGCACAGCTTCAGCACGCTCAGCTTTGGTGTAGATTCCTTTAGTTTCAGTATCGAAACTAAGTCTTGGGTAATCCAAAAGACGGTTTAACGCTTTGCTTATAAGAAACGATGATCCGTAAACTTCATAGTTTACTTTTATAATCGCCATTAAACCTCCTAATAGTGCTGCTCTTGCTACAGACCACCATGCCGTATGCAGCAATTAGGGCCCAATCAGCAGCTTCCTAGCGTTGTGGACTGACAACAAGAGCAAATATGGCTGCTTCACTTATGCGGTGCTTTATCAATAGCCCAGGCCTTTAGGACTCACGTAGACAATTACTTTGCTAAGTGAAGCAAATTTGTTATTCCAACAACCCATTAAGATCGTTGTTGAAGAATTTTCCGCCGATATTTTCATTTAAAAACGCAGGGTCAAATATCGCATCGTAGTGAAATAGCAGAGCAGTCTCCAAATATGTAGATGCTTTGCGGGTTGAGCATTGATACAAGATCTCTTTGGATTCAATTTCTAATCCAACCTTGTCGTGGCTTCCCTCGTAATTTACGAAGGGGAGGGTCACGGCAACTCTACGTTTACGCTTTTTTCCTTTAAGCGGCGGTTTGGTATGAATACTCCGCACCGCCTTTTTGCCTAAGTAGTTCTGCCCGTTAGTATACGTTATCCAGTAAACAATATCAGTACACTCGGGCAGCAGGTCATCATGGCTGTGGATCTCATTTTCACGGTACAACCACATAGTCTAAACCTCTTACGGTATGCGTCTAAGCGCAGGCCCCACCAAAGTACGTTCAAGACGCCCTTTGTCCATAGGTTCAACCCAGTAACCATTTATTTCATCAGCCATCTGGCGAATGTAAGAACGGTCAGCACCCAAGTCGATGGCATGTGCTAGTGCACGGTACATCAGACGTGAACGCTCTCCAGGGCCCGCATTAAACGCATACATGAACGTTTCCTGTGGGTCTTCAAGCTTATGCTGCTTTTCCTTTGTAGGAAGTGAAGACGCAGGTTTAGGCTTGTCCCTAATACGAAGAGAAGCTCTCTCCAAAAGACTTTTGGTAGATAGGCTTTCACCGTCCAGCTTGGTTAGGATTTTACGGTTAGCGAAGCTGAGGAATATCTGGCTTTGTGGCAGTACGTCAATGATTAGACCTAGGTCTTCACTTAACTCCTCCAGAAAAGCCTTCCACATGCGCTCATCAATATCCACCATAGAATCCAACTCCATAATAACTCGAAATTTGAACTCGTTGTTAGGATCGCTAGTGCGTACCACATAATGATTATACTCGCTTAAAAGTACATGGACTTCTTCATCTGTGAGCTGTGACTTATCGACGTCTAGCACCACGAACTTAGTGCCACCGATGAGGTTTTCCTTCTTACGAACGCCGTCCTTAAATGCAAATGGAGAGTAAGTAGCGTTTTCGCTAAGTAACAACTCCAGCTCATTAAAGTTTGTTTCGTAGAATGTATAGCCATCAGATGAGTTTCTTGCCATAAACTCTTTAAGCTCTTTGCCTGCAAGAGTCGTATCAAAGATTTTGAATGACACGCCAACAATATCAGTTTTTATGATCTCTTTGTACCTGATACCGTTGTCTTCTATGGTATACGAACCGTCGGGATCGTAAGAATTGGCCAACGTAGCTAATTCCTCCACCTTGCTCTTGCTTGAGCCAGAACCTGTCACATAGGACATCTTCCGTAGCTCATGCAGCGATAGGTAGAAGTCGCCTTCTTGCGCCTTGAACCGGCACATATCGGATAGCTGCTCGTATGGTTCCTTAATCAATTCACGCTCAAAGTTGCTCAAGTCTGGAGACAACATTTCAACAGTGTTAATTGCTGTAGCGTACATCTTCTCAGTTATGAGCTCACTATTAGCAAGAATCGCGTAGGTTCCAGCGAGTTTCAAAGCCAGCCACTGCTTGTGCTTGCGGCTTAGTTTCGCAATAGGAAACTTATTAGGCATATCTTCGGATTCAATAGAATTGAACTCCAAAAATACGTCAAACAGCTTATCGGCGTTCTTGGTAATTTCGAGAGGTTCCTGGGTTGTTTTCTCAACAAGATGCGCTGTCATATTCTGAAGCGTCTGTTGGGCAGCCAGAACTCTTGAACGTTCCTTTTCCTTCATAGCGTAAAGCTCATCAATAGAGCTTATTCGCAGAGGCGAAGCTACTTCAGGTGTGAATGTGAAAATACTTCTTCGTGCCAACTGCGTGTTAAACACAAGTCGGAACTTAGATTTAATTTCATTGTTAAACAGCAAAGCTTCCTGAGATCCGAAGAACAACGCATTGACCGGTAGATTCTTAACCGCTTGCGTCTGATTCTCATGGGACTTAACGATCTTAGCCGGAATATTTCCCAGGTCATAAGCAACAGCAATGGTCTTGATAATATCTACCATTGCACCATTGGTCTGTAGCTCTGAACCAATTTCCGAACTGGTAAGTGATCCTGCACCAAGAGGATTCTGCGAAATTTCCGCAAAATGGTGCATAAGACCTTCAACAGTACCCAAACCAGCCTGCAAAGGCTTTGGAGTACGGTAATACTTTTCCCAATTTTCTTTACGGTCACCCTCAAGAATGGCTACTTTTTCAGCACGTTCTCTGGCGTACTCACGACGAACTCCCTCTAAATGCTCGTAACCTTCATTCAACGCTTTGCGAAGAGTGTTCAGGGATTTGTCTTTAGACGTACCAGAAGCACTCAGGGCAAAGACGATGGCGTTAGTCGGGACTAAGGTGCCATCGTAAAGACGAATAGGCTTACGAAGATGTGAGGTAAACGTGATCAACTCAGACAGCACAATAGCCAGTTTCAGTTTAAAGGGAATCTCACCAGATATGGTGTCGATACCCTTCTGAACTATGTCAGGATACGAAGGCAAATCCTTCGTCCGTTCCTTAACATATTGTTGTAAGAGTTCTTTGGTTTCCATTACGCACCTACGGCTTTAGTGATTGATTCAAAGAATGCAATCTCATCAAACTGATTGCCTATGTTCATAGCTGTTGAGAGCGTTACAGGATGACCATAACCACCGGTAAGCATACCACCGTAGTGGGTTTCCAAAATGGCAAAGTAAAACTTACGGAGTAAGCGCTCATTTATCACTGAGGACATGGTAGATACTGATTTTTGCTCTTTATGCGAAAACAGAGGTATCGTAGAGAAGAAATTGCTGGGCGTTCCCATAGAACACCCACGAATTGGAAGTACTAGCGTTATTTTAATAAAAATATGCTGTCTTTCCAACTCTTCAATTGTTGCCAGCAGCTTTGCTGTGTTATCCCGGACACGATCATTAGGAATGTCCCAAGGGTAGCTGATGCTTATGTAGAGCTCATAAAAGAAATCTACATACTGCTGAGTAGGTACAATAGCGCAGTCAGGCTCACCAGAGGTGAATTTTCCTACGTCTATACCGACGACAACGCCGTCAGTTGCGTACTTAAACTCTTCATACACTTCTTGGGTAATTAACCCACGCTTGTGTAGATTAGAGCGCACCAAGTTTCTAATTGATGCCTGCTCAGATTCAGGGAAGTCAGTGACACCACGAACAAGCTTGTCGAGTGCTGATTTATAGGACAAACCGCACTTGTCATCTTCTATCTGCTTTAGCTGAGAAACCGTAGACTTGAAATGGCTCAAGTTGCGAAATTCCATGAGGTCAAACTTTTCAACCATCTCTGATGTCCAAGATTTTGGAAAGATGCTGGGCAAAGGTCTGTCCATATTATAGTTTTCAAATACCATCTTTAACCTCCTTAAGGTCTAGTTGGCACACTGCTAAGCTGAAATGGTTATTTCTTCCCATTCAGTATCGTTTTCACTGTTCAGCAGATGCAATAAGTCTGCCATAGTTTCACAATCGCTTTGGCTTGTGTGCCTAGGCATTGTTTTCAGTTTTTCTTTGTACTTTTTGAGGATAAAATCTTCATGGCCAGTTAGCTTTTCCAAGTAACCTGCCAAAAGACCCAATTCTTTTCGTTTTTGGAACCTCAAGCTGTCACGCATTGACAGAACTATTCCAGAATTTGTTTCAGTCAAGGCTTCTCGTAGCGCAGTCATATTGGCGTAAGTGTCTGAGTCCACTAGAGATTTCTCCAGCTCCTCGTCTCGAGGTATGACGATTTCATCGAATCTGTCCAGGGTAGCTGCGTCAAGTTTCGCACGACCAGTGTAATGAGCGTGCAAGTGAGCTGGGTTAGAAGATCCCATCAAACGAAAATTCGGGTGTAACTCCACGATTTTGTCAGGAAATGATACGAAACCATTCTCAATGGTATTCAACGACAAAAGAACGTTAGGGTCACCCGCATCCATTTCATCGAGAAGGTACATACCGCCCTCCTCAACAGCCCTACGAAGCAAAGATGGTACATACGCACCACTTACGTTCATAAAGCCCATAAGATACGACAGAGTGGTCTGACGGGTCATAGACACGCTGTAGAAAGGTAGATCAAGTTCTTTGGCAACCTGTATAGCCAGGGTAGTTTTACCACTGCCTTTCTCTCCAGTAAGTAAAACCGGGATGCCAGCCTTAACAAGCGTTAGGCATTCCTGAAACTTATTATGTCTCACAGGTGAACCTCCTTACGCAGGTGGGTTAGCAAAAGTTTTGAATGAAATTATGTGTTCTTTATCGCCAGTTAAAAACCCAAAATAAGCGCATGCAGAATGCAGCTCTTCAGAACTGGTGACGATAACTTGTGTGGCACCTGTACCGTTTCCAAAAGTTAGAAAATTCTTCAGATTACTGCACAAGGCAGGCATGTGCATTATCACCTTATCTACTGGCAGATCTGTGTAGTCAGGTAGGAATGGCTTATCATGCACGACTGACAGGAACAGCAACCGCTCTTTTACTGACAGCTCATCCATTTCTTTTGGGAAATGCTCCCAAAATTGGTTATCTGTGTAACTCGCCATTTTTGTAAATAGCTCAATATTTTTATGAGGAATGGCGTGTTTATTGAAATGCTCTAACACTAAAGTTCTGTACAGCCCTTCAGTGTTGGACATCTGAGGAATTCCAACAGCTACTGATCTAACCTTTGCAATACCCTCTTCAAGAATTGCATTAAAAATAGACGCTAATAGATGCTCAGGTACACCTTTTCCCCTTGTAATTAAGGTCTTGTAAATGTGTAGAGGTGAAGAACTCACCACAATGAACGGTAAGAATTTATTAGCCATGGGAACACCTTAAGGAAAAAACTCCCCCTAATAGGGGAGTTGCACAAGAACAAACGATTAGATGTAGCTAAATTCCACACCTGAATCGATGTTGGTGAAATATGCGTCTGTAGCGATTAACTCTTCGATACGCTTGTTGATATTTACCGCAGGATTGTTGGTAACATCTTCAACAGCTTCTGCTTTGATGTAAGCAACACGGCCCTTAAGAATGTTGACTCGAGAGTCTGCTTCAAGCATATCAAATGGCATAACGCCATGAGGTGTGTTTACAGCAGGGACTTCAACCTTAACACTGGTGTTACCGTATGATTCACGGGCTCCAGCGACAGTTTCTGCCACAGCTGCAAGTTTTTCTTCATCTGACATTTTTTCATTATTCAGTACTTTGGTAATTGACATGATCGTGCCTCTTTCATTTTGGTTAATAAAGTGCAGTTGCGTTAAGCAAGTTAACTCCTGCACGACTTGCTGCCACATAGTAGCAACGGTACGCTACTAGGTCGTCGTGGTTCCTTACACCACCGTTCTCTCTTATTTTTGCAATCCGAGTATTCAAGTCGTCAGATATTAAAACGGTTTCAAATTCTAAACCTTTTGAGGTGAACACGGTAGCGATAGTATAGTTTAAGTCAACATTCGACTCTTTTGCCTTTTTGTATAGGCTGAAGATATTAATGCCTTTCCTTTGGAAGTTGAGCAAAAGCTGAACAGCGTTAACTGTTTCTTGGTCATCAAAATGATCAAGCAAGTGCTGAAAATACGAATAGCCCCGCCGTCTATTGTTGTTCCAATTTTTGTACTCGTCTTCTAAGTGCTTAAACTTTTTTTGGTAAACAGCTTTGCCGGCACTTGCCGATGTAACTGCCAAGGGGCAGGCAAAGATTTCAGATATTTTTCGTAAAAGCTGGAATCCTTTCTTTCTGTCCAAGCAATCCTGAATATGCGCCACAATTGACGCATTGGTGCTTGTGCACACAAGAGTTTTCCCATTTCTTACCGGTTCATCTGTACCGACAAACTTGAATGTGTCGTCAGCATCCAATTTCATAAATTTTTCAATACGGCCAGCGATCTCTTCACTGCATCTAAACGATTGCGTTAAGTGAAATAGATCAGCGTCCTTTAACAATTCAAATCCATTAACAAGATGTAGAAAATCGTAAATAGCTTGGTGAGTTTCACCCAGGCCAAGCTTCTTCGGAGCATCTATTAGCTTAAATATCTCCAGAGCTACGGCAGTGGTGTCGTTGATTTCATCCAGGATAACCAAGTCGTACTTGCAGGTGACCGTGCCTTCATGCAGCATCAAGTGAAAATACTTGAGCAAGAAATTGAATGTTGGGTCCAATTCCTTATTGGCCATCTTTTCGATGTACTTAACAGAGAGCTCGGCAAGCATTTTTTCGTGGTCTTCACCCTCGAAGTGCTCTTCCATAAATTCGTAAGCGTTCACAGAGTCGGAGACAAAGAAGCGGTTAATACCGGTAATTATCA
>Ga0102816_1000354_pt1 | contig 20395 bp, 18 predicted proteins | sample ColrivemetaGS545_FD_84509 | JGI IMG/M metagenome (GOLD analysis project Ga0102816, IMG submission 84509) | Estuarine microbial communities from the Columbia River estuary - Flood tide non-ETM metaG S.545 | ecosystem: Environmental > Aquatic > Marine > Intertidal zone > Estuary | place: USA...
ACTCACAGGTCCAATAATTGGTCGGCCAAAATCGGCAACATTTAGAACTTGTGATGTTGTTGGATTAGACACCCTAGTTCATGTAGCAAAAGGGCTTTACGACAATTGCGAAACAGATGAAGTTCGAGATTCTTTTAAACTCCCAACCTACGTCCAACAACTTTTTGATAACAAATGGCTTGGTGATAAAACAAAACAAGGATTTTATAAAAAAACGAAAGATGAAAAGGGAAACAAAGTTATACTATCCCTTAATTTAAAGAGCCTTGAATACGAAACTCAAAAACGTGTTAACTATGCCTCTTTATCGCAGGCTAAAGAAATTGAAGACCTCAGAAAGCGTCTAAAATTTTTATACCACAGTAAGGATGAGGCTGGCGAATTTTACAGAGAAATGTTTAGTGACATTTTCGCCTATGTTTCGCACCGAATTCCTGAAATTTCTGATGAAACATTCCGAATAGACCAAGCCATGAAAGCAGGATTTGGTTGGGAACTGGGTCCTTTTGAAATTTGGGATGCTATTGGCACACAAGCAGCATACGATCAGGCACTAGAACTCGGAAAAGACATTGCTCCATGGGTCAAAGAAATGCTCGACAAAGGGGTTGGCTCTTTTTATCAAATTAAAGGCAGTTCAATTGAGTACTTTGATAAAGATGAAAAAAAATTCAAAGCGCTCCCAAACCAAGAAGGCCTAACCAACTTACACGTTCGTAAAGAGAACAACACAATTTGGAAAAGCGATGTAGCTAGTTTGATTGACTTAGGGAATGATGTAGTCAATTTAGAATTTCACTCAAAAATGAACGCTGTAGGAGGGGATACACTTCAGGCGATAAATCATGCCATTAAGCTAAGCGAGGAGAACTACAGAGGCTTAGTCATTGCAAACCAAGGGCAAAACTTCTCGGTAGGTGCAAATTTAGCTATGATTTTTATGATGGCAATAGAGCAAGACTATGACGAACTAGACTTTGCAGTGCGCGCATTTCAGCAAACCACTCAAAAAATTCGTTATTCAAACATTCCTGTTGTTGTTGCGCCTCATGCAATGACCTTAGGCGGTGGATGCGAAATAGCCATGCATGCTGATAGTACGCAAGCAGCTGCAGAAACCTATATGGGTTTGGTTGAAATGGGCGTTGGCTTAATACCTGGCGGAGGTGGAACAAAAGAGATGGCCTTACGCGCTTCCGAACTTTTTAATAAAGGAGACATTCAAAACCCCTTAATTAGAGAATTGTATCTAAATGTAGGAATGGCAAAAGTGTCCTCATCTGCCCAAGAAGCTATGGATCTTGGTTTGCTTCGTAAAGGAATAGACGCTATTTCCATTAATAAAAACAGAAGGATTGCAGATGCAAAAGCAGCGGTAATTGGTCTTGCCAACAAAGGGTATAGACCTCCTGTAAATGAGAAAAAAATTAAGGTTTTAGGGAAACAAATTTTAGGCTCATTCCTGGTAGGTGCAGATGCTATGTTCCATGCTGGGTTTATTACAGAACATGAAAAGCTCATGTCTGAAAAACTTGGCCATGTCATTGCAGGAGGAGAGCTCTCATCCCCTACACTAGTTAGTGAGCAATACTTACTAGACTTAGAACGAGAAGCATTCTTATCACTAACAGGAGAACGCAAAACATTAGAGCGTATAGAGCATATGCTTAAAAAAGGAAAACCATTACGCAATTAAAATCGTTAAGATGAAAGCATATATCGTAAAAGGATTTAGAACGGCGGTAGGAAAAGCACCAAGAGGAATTTTCCGTTTTACTCGCCCTGACGATTTAGCGGCTGCAACCGTAAAACATTTGGTAAAATCGCTTCCAGAATTAGATGTCAATAGAATAGATGACGTTATTGTTGGAAACGCAACACCAGAAGCAGAACAAGGTTTAAATATTGGAAGAATGATCTCTCTAATGGGACTAGATACAAACAAAGTACCCGGCGTAACTGTTAATCGATATTGCTCTTCGGGGCTTGAAACGATTGCTTTAGCTACGGCAAAAATCAATGCTGGAATGGCAGATTGTATCATCGCAGGTGGTGTAGAAACCATGTCACCCATTCCATTTGGTGGCTGGAGAATTGTACCCAACGCAGACGTTTCAGCTAAAAACCCAAGTTGGTATTGGGGAATGGGAAATACTGCTGAAGAGGTGGCACGTCGCTACAAGGTTTCAAGAGAGGAACAAGATGAATTTGCATTTAACTCGCACAACAAAGCCTTAAATGCTATTGATACAGGATTGTTTAAAGATGAGATTGTACCTATTGAAGTAGAAGAAATCTTCTTAGATGAAAAAGAGAAAAAACAAACTCGAATCTTTACAGTAGCTACCGACGAAGGACCCCGAAGAGGAACAAGTGTAGCAGCACTGGCTCGCTTACGACCTGTATTTGCCGCTGGAGGCTCTGTTACTGCCGGAAACTCTTCGCAAACATCGGACGGAGCTGCATTTGTAATGGTGATGTCTGAAAAAATGGTGAAGGAACTAAACCTTGAGCCCGTAGCACAATTACTGAGCTACCATGTGGCTGGATTAGAACCAAGTGTTATGGGAATGGGGCCAGTTTATGCGGCACCAAAAGCAATAGAAAAAGCGGGCTTACAACTAAAAGACATTGAACAATTTGAGCTCAATGAGGCATTTGCATCACAATCAGTAGCTGTTCTAAAAGAATTGAATTTAAACCCCGACATCGTTAATGTAAATGGGGGAGCCATTGCTTTGGGACATCCATTAGGCTGTACGGGAGCTAAACTTTCTGTGCAACTTTTTAACGAAATGCGAAGAAGAAAGCAGCGCTATGGAATGGTTACTATGTGTGTAGGAACTGGGCAAGGCGCTGCCGGTGTTTATGAACTGTTAAAATAATAGATGATGAATTATTTAAAAGGAGGCGAATTTCTGATAAAAGAAACGCAAGCACATGACATTTTTATCCGCGAAGACTTTGGCGAAGATCAAAAAATGATGTTGGAATCGACACAAGATTTTAACGAACGTGAAATTCGACCTGTATTAACGCGATTTGAAGAGAAAGATTATGCTTTAGTAGAATCGCTGATGCGTAAAGCAGGTGAATTGGGTTTATTAGGCGTAAATGTGCCTGAAAAATACGAAGGTTTGGGTATGGGTTTTAATACAGGCATGCTCATTTGTGAAGAAATTTCAAGTTTAACAGGATCAATAGCCACAGCATTTGGAGCGCATACCGGAATTGGAACACTACCTATTTTACTGTATGGAACCGAAGAACAGAAACTGCATTACCTACCAAAAATAGCTTCGGGTGAATGGATGTCATGTTACAACCTAACAGAACCCGACGCTGGATCGGATGCAAATTCGGGTAAAACAAAAGCGGTTTTAACAGAGGACGGTAAGCACTACAAAATTACAGGACAAAAAATATGGATTTCCAATGCGGGCTTTGCCCATGTATTTATCGTTTTTGCTCGCATTGAAGATGATAAAAACATCACAGGATTTATATTCGAGAAAGACCAAGTAGAAGGTTTAACCCTAAATCCTGAAGAAACCAAGCTAGGAATTCGCTCATCCTCGACTCGACAGGTCTTTTACAACAATGTAAAGGTACCAAAATCGGCTATGCTTGGCGCACGAGGAGAGGGCTTTAAAATTGCGATGAACGCGTTAAATGTAGGACGAATTAAATTGGGTGTAGCCGTTACAGGTGCTGCAAAAAAAGCCGTTGATTATGCTGTGAAATATGCCAACGAGAGAAAACAATTTAAAGTACCCATTTCTTCATTCGGAGCAATGCAATACAAATTGGCGGAAATGGCAACCAAAACCTATGTGGCTGATGCCGGGAACTATAGAGCCGGTCAAAACATAGAAGATCAAATTGCCCGACTGGAACACAATGGACACAACCCTCAAGAGGCCAAACTTAAAGGCGTAGAAGAATACGCTATTGAATGTGCCATCTTAAAAGTATTTGGATCAGAGGTGATTCAATATGCTACCGATGAGGCGGTTCAGATTTACGGAGGTATGGGCTTTTCTGCCGAATCTGCCGTGGAAGCTTTTTATAGAGATGCACGAATCTCTAGAATATATGAAGGAACCAATGAAATCAATAGACTTCTTTTGGTAAAGATGATCCTTAAAAAAGCAATGACTGGAGAAATTGATGTCATGAAATCTGCAAAAGCAGTCGCGAAAGAACTCATGAGTATCCCCTCTTTTGACACCCCATCGGAAACGTTTTTTGCTGAAGAGAAAAAGGTATTGCAAAATCTTAAAAAAAGTATTTTGATGATTGCCGGTACTGCAGCTCAAAAGCTAGGAGATAAAATTGCTTTAGAGCAAGAAATAATGATGAACATAGCCAATATGATTATTGAGGTTTACATGCTCGAATCGGCGCTATTAAAAACCGAAAAATTAGTCCACAAAGATGGAAACGAAGTACATGACGAAAAGATTTCCATGTGTATAAGCTACCTTCACCATGCAGTAGAGGAGGTAAGGAAAAATGGAAAAGAAGCGTTGTTTGCTCTCTTAGAAGGCGATGAGCAAAAAATGTTATTAATGGGTTTAAAACGTTTCACCAAAGTTCAAGCAACAAACCTCAAAGAACACCGAAGAAAAATTGCCAAAAAAATGATTGAAGAAAACGAGTATTGCTTTGATTAAACTAGCGAAACACAAGGGGCTTCATTTTTTGTCTACGCTATTTAGTTACGCATTAAAAACAACTAATTTTCACTAATAAAATACATGAAAAAGCTACGTTATTTTGTACTAATTTTTAGTACATTTTTAGGTGTTGGATGTGAAAAAGAAACTCCTTTTTTTGATGCAAACTCGATTGTTGGCTCCTGGAGCTTAAGTGAGGCCAATCTTGGTTGGGGAGGATATGAATCGTATGAATCAAATCAAATCGTATGGAAATTCGACACAGACCAACAACTTGAAGTTACATTGCAAGAAGGACTCATTGTAAACCAAAACATACCCTTTAGCAATTCCCAACTTGGCGTTTATCCATATTTAACTTCGGACTCTACCCTAACAATAAACGGGCAGCTATTCAATTTACTTTTAGAGAACAACCTCTTAATTATTGATCAAAACCCTGCTTTAGATGGTATCCAACTAAGTTTTAGTAAAAACGAATAAGATTGAAATAACAACTTACATCTGTTGTGAAACTAAAAAAAAGCGCCCATAAATGGGCGCTTTTTTTATTTATCTAAATGTTTTTCGATAAGATACTTAATGTAAGCACGATGTGCATTTGTGCTAGCACCAAAGGATTTCGAATTCTGCATTTCTTTGCGTGTAGAATTTAAGATACTATAAACTTGCGTTCTAATTTGAGAACTTGAATACGTATCTTTAGACAAACGAATTAGTCGGTTTACAAATTCAACCTGTAAATTCATTCGGAAACTATTCACATCGCTGTTTTTATCTTGCTTAAACATTGCATTTTTTAAATCCTTAAAATAAGCTCCCAAACTGTACTCATTACCATACAAACTGGAATTAACCATACGGTTTAACACATTTCGATTTAACAACTGACCTAAAACCAATTTTTGAATGCTCAATACACGTTCGTGTATTTTAGGATCTTCGCCACTGTAAGGCGTATTAAAACCTCTGCGCTGTTGCTGTAAATAAGGATACAAATCAGCAGCTGTTTCAAAAGCATTGGGTGCAAAAGCGTAGGTACTTAAAGCCGTTATTGCTTGTTTCTGGTCTTGTAAAGAAACAGGTGTAAAAGGCTTGTCTTCTGTATCTTGACCTACCATAGAACGATTGACACGTACACCTCCAATTTGGCGGCTTATAATTTTTAAAGAGGTAGCATACTGCCCCGTTAAGGTATAGTAAGAATTCAGTATTTCTTGATGAGAAGCACCGTCCTTACGGTATTTTTCTAAAATAGTTGGGAAAATTTTATTTACCAGTTTAATTCGATCAATTGCATACAAAACGGGTTCCGATGTCAGGTCGTAAATCATAGCATCTGGATCCATTCCTTTTCCCGTTCCACGCATATCATCAGCATCGTTAGCAAAACCGTGTTCGTGTTTGGTACTTTCATCTAAAATAGCGTTTAATCCTTCGTCATCAACTTGCGAATAGGCAAAACGAATGGCCCAATGGTCGTATGGACCAGGAATGGTGTCGTAATACAAACCTTGATTTTCTGCTTCTAAACTAAAATTAATAGATGGATACTCCATCACACTTGAGCAGAGTCCTTTTTCATAGGTCGTATCTTTATTTAAGATCTCTTCGTAGGTTAATAAATTAGAGCCTTTAAAATTGTGATTTAACCCCAGAGTATGCCCAACTTCATGCAACACCAACCTTCTTAAAGACTCTCTTATTAAGGTTTCTTTACTTGCTTGCGAAAGTTCCATAGCGTCTACAGCACTGTGTGCAAAAAGATTGTTTGACTGCATTAAAGCAGAGGCCGAACAATAGTGCTCATCCATCGGATTTTCCTCATCAAGGAATAAAGAAGTATGTTCAAACAACTCACCTTGTTGAATTCTTTTGGTGATGTAAATCCACTCCAACATAATATCAGCGCCTAAAATTTGGCCTGTTCTAGGGTTTACGAAACTAGGACCATAACCTCCAAAAGGTGGGTTTGGCGAGGAAGTCCATCGCAATACATTGTATCGTAGGTCTCCTGCATCCCATAAGGCAGTATCGGGTTGCACTTTTACTTGAACAGCATTTTTAAAACCGGCACTTTCAAAAGCCAAGCTCCAAGATTCAACACCTTCTTTAATAAGATCTCTTAGCGCAATCGGAGTCGTATTCTCAATCCAATAAACCAGAGGTTCAACTGGCTCAGAGAGTGCTAAAGTAGAATCCTTCTTTACCAAATTCCAACGGTGAACTAAATCGCGGTAATTGAGTGCCTCAGTAGTTGTCATATCATTTACACGAGTTGTAAAGTAGCCTACACGAGGATCGTCAAAACGCGGCTCAAAATTATTGTCTGGCATAGCAATTAAAGAATGTTGCACCAAAATATTTACATAACGAGAATCTGCAACAGCCGACCCACCAGAACTTTTAGGCAGTGTATTATCGTAAGAATACTGAACGATAATATCTGTATTTTCTGGGTAATTTTTAAGTTTCTGATACTTGGTTTTAGTCTTGCTTAATTTTCCAATTGTAAAACCTCTAGAACCGGGTCTACTAGCACGTTTAATTTGCTGTAACGTTTCGCTTAAAAATATTTTATCTGCATCTACTAAAAACTTGGTAGAGTCTTTACTCATTACAAGAATAGACTCACTTACCAAAACAGGACTATTTATATTGGCATCAGCAGAGCGCGCCAAAGCACTTTCTTGATCAAAATAATAGCTGGTATTCTCTTGAATAAACTCAATTCTATTGTAGTATTTTTGAATTTTAAACACTTTAGAATTTCTAAAATTACCTCTGAAAAAACCCGCATCTGTCACCCCGTTTTCTATGTACGAAAAATGAATGTATTCCTTATCTAACTGTTCTTTTGTAATTTCCAAAAACAAATTCCCTTTGGCTTTGTCGCGGTACAGCGTAAAAAGACCTTCAATCTTTTCAGCATTTTTTATCTTTTCTTCATACTTATCTTTCGTCTTATTTTTTTTAGACTTTTCAGTTTTCGCCTTCTTTTTACTAGTAAAAATTTGAGCCTCAATAGATTGAGCCGAATACATACTGACAAGGATTATGGTTAGGGAAGAAATCCAATTTTTCATAACAACTATTTGGTTTTTGTATATGCAAATATAAGCCTTCAGTTTGATTTTCAACTACCTAAATAACAAAGCCTTTTAGAATGTCACAATAGGTAATTTCCGCATTGTATTAAGTACATTTGTTTCATGGAAATTTTAACGCATCAATTAAAAAACGGCATTCGTCTTATACATCATCCTATTAAAAGTGAGGTAGCGCACTGTGGTATTATGATAAATACAGGCTCTAGAGATGAAGCTGCCACAGAACAAGGCATGGCGCATTTTATAGAACATGCCCTATTTAAAGGCACAAAAAAACGAAAGGCGTTCCATATTTTAAGTCGCTTAGAGGATGTTGGAGGGGAAATTAATGCCTACACTACCAAAGAAGAAACCTGGTACTACGCTAGTTTCATGAAAGCATATTACGAACGTTCTATTGAATTGTTGAGTGATATTGTATTTCAATCTACTTTTCCGGAAAAAGAGTTGGGAAAAGAAAAAGACGTCATACTCGATGAAATAAATTCCTATTTAGACAGTCCATCAGAAGCTATTTTTGATGATTTTGAAGAACTCATTTACAAAGGGCACCCAATAGGCCGTAATATTTTAGGAACCAAAAAGACGCTAGAAAAATTTACGAGTAAAAATACGATTGCCTACCATCGGAAACACTACCATACCAACGAAATTATTTTGAGTTCAGTAGGGAATATAGATTTTAACAAACTAGTTAAAATTGCAGAGAAATATTTAGCTCCCATACCAAAAAACACCAATACAGAAAAAAGACTTGGAATAAACGATTACCAAACGAGTACGTTGCGTGTTAAAAAAGACATTATGCAAGCCCATTGTATCATTGGGAACAGAGCTTACAGCGCACACAACCCAAAAGCAACCACCCTCATTTTATTGTCTAATTTGTTAGGAGGGCCCGGTATGAACTCTAGACTTAACTTAGGTATTAGAGAAAAATATGGATTTACCTATGCGATCGAATCTAACTACACTACCTACTGTGACACAGGTTTGTGGAGTATTTATTTTGGTACCGAAGCTCAAAGTGTTAAAAAAACATTAAAACTCATTTTTAAGGAACTTAAAAAATTGAGAGATGTAAAGCTTGGACCACTCCAACTTCAAAGAGCCAAACAACAACTCATTGGTCAGTTAGCAATAGCGCAAGAAAACAAATGCAATCTGATGCAAAACATTGCCAAAAGTTACCAATCTTTTGGAGTGGTAGAGAGTGTTGAGGAAGCAAAAAATAAAATAACGGCTATTACCGCAAAAGATCTTCAAGAGGTAGCCCAAGAAATTTTTAATGAGGATTTATTAAGTAGCATCCTCTTTGAACCCAAAGAACTTTAAATGGAATTTATATCAAAAAAGCTAGACAATTACTGTAAAGAGCATACCAGTTCGGCCTGTGATGTTTTAGAAGAACTGAACAGAGAAACGCATACCTCTGTATTAAACCCCAGAATGATCTCGGGAAATTTACAAGGTCAGTTTTTAACCATGTTGAGCAGAATGATGCGTCCTAAGTGCATTTTAGAAATTGGAACCTACACGGGATACTCTGCCATATGCTTGGCCAAGGGCCTTCCGATAGATGGGGTACTTCATACGATTGATGTAAACGAAGAACTGGAAGAAATGAACACGCGTTATTTTAAAAAAGCTGGATTTGAGCACCAAATTGTTCAACACATTGGAGATGCAAGTAAACTTATACCTGACTTGGATTTAACTGTAGAAATGGCTTTTATTGATGCTGATAAAAAAAATTACCCACTTTACTTTAACCTATTGATTGACAAAATGAAGCCAGGCGGTTGGATTATTGCCGATAACGTATTGTGGTCTGGAAAAGTAATTGAACACGTTAACTCTAGTGATAAGGCCACTCTGGCGCTTTTAGAATACAATCGAATGGTTCAAAACGACCCAAGAGTAGAAAACCTTTTACTTCCTTTAAGAGATGGATTAATGATTTGCCGCAAAAAGGAATAGTTTTTGTAACTTACATAGTAAATTGACTTCAATCTCCCCCAGATCATGAAAAAAGGCTTCTTACTCATTGTGTTTTTTTGTTGCAGTATGCTGTCTTATGCATCTCATTTGATTGGTGGCGAGATGACCTACAATTGCCTAGGAGATAATCTTTACGAAATTACCTTAACTATATATATAGATTGTGGCCCATCAAATACTCAAGGGACATCATTTGATGAATTTGGTACGATTTCTATTTACAACAGCTCAAATAATTTGGTACAGGAATTAGCGATTGAAAATCCAGAAGCTTTTGAGCTAAGTGATGAAACTGTTGGAAACGACTGCCTGGAGTTGCCCACAGACCTGTGTGTTCTCAGAGGCGTTTATACTGCCGTAGTAGCCCTACCTGCTATTCCAGGTGGTTACCAATTGGCGTACCAACGCTGTTGCAGAAACCCATCTGTTATCAACATAAACAATCCCGAGAATTTTGGAAACACCTACACTACAAATATACCCGGATCTGAGCTGGTATCAGACTGTAACAGCAGTCCTTCATTTGATGCATATCCTCCATTAGCACTTTGTTTAGGTGATGATATTAATGTGAATCTTAGTGCAACAGATCAAGACAACGACTCTTTGGTTTATTCCCTTACAACTCCCTTTAACGGAGCAAACACTATAAATCCAACGGAGATTACCCCACCACCTTTTACAAACATACCATGGGGCCCTGGCTATTCCGAAAACTACCCAATAGATGCAAATCCTGCAATTGAGATTAACACAAGCTCGGGTATTATTACAGGATCTCCAACTCAAATGGGTATGTACATCGTTGGGATACAAGTAGACGAATACAGAGATGGCCTACTGATTAATTCCATCTTAAGAGATTTCAGATTTTTAGTCGTGGATTGTAACGTCACAACCTCATCCATACCCCTTACCTCTTGGTATTGCAATAGCCTAACAGTGGCTTTCGAAAACGGGAGTTTTAATGCAAGTAATTATCTGTGGGATTTTGGTGACAACAATGCAACCTCTAACGAATTTGAGCCCAACCACACCTATCCAGATACAGGTTTGTATACGGTACGTTTAATTGCCAACCCCAGCACCGTATGTGCTGATACAAATACAGTTACGTTTCCTTTGTACACAGAGTTAACACCTAGTTTTACTGCACCGAGCCCACAATGCATAAGCAACAACTCTTTTACTTTTCAGGGAGAAGGGCTGCTTCCTGAAGGCAGTAATTTCAATTGGGAATTTGGCACAGGTAGTTCGCCCGCAACATCCAATCAATTAAACCCTAGCAACATTGTATTCCCTGAAGTTGGAACGTACCCAGTAAGTTTTAATGTACAATTTGAAGATTGTGATGAGACCTTCACTTCGAACATTGAAATCTACAACGAAGATTTGTTTCCTGAGATACCCAACCAAACCCCTCAGTGTTTTGAGGGAAACTTATTTACCTTCGCTGCCGCCGGAACATTCCCTGCTGAATCTAATTTCTTTTGGGATTTTGGAAGCAACGCCAGCCCGCAGTTCTCCAATCTACAAAACCCAGAACCAGTAACATATAGCACCATAGGCGAGCAAGTGGTTACCTTAAATGTACTTTTTAATGGTTGTGAAAATGCGGTACAACAAATTGTAGAAACCACCAACCAAATAAACCCTCAGATACAAAGCAGCCCACAAAACGGTTGCGAACCATTTACAGTAGAATTTAGCAGCTTGTTAGATCTAAACGACTTTGATTTTGTGTGGGATCTAGACAACGGAAACTCAAGCAATGAAACAAACCCACAGGCAACCTATACAGAAGGTACTTATGACGTTTCATTAAGTGTAGTAGACTTAAACTCGCTTTGTGAAGGGTCTATCATTTTAGAGAATTACATTAATGTATTGCCACAACCCATTTCCAGTTTCAGTATTGATTCGGACAATCTATTTTATGGGATGCCCGTACAAATAAGCAACAATGCATTGAATGCTACTTCATTCCTATATCAGTTTAATGAAGGTGAGACTATTGAAGAAGAAGAGCCTTCTTATATTTTTCCATCCATAGGTGAATACACTATTTGGCAATTTGCGCAAAATGAATATGAATGTGCCGATACCTCCAGTTTAAGAGTTACAATACTAGGGAATTCTCATACGTTTTGGGTACCCAATGCATTTACGCCAAACAGCAACGCGATTAATGATTCTTTTTACCCAACTTACTCCAACGTAGAACGCTATCGAATGCAAATATTTGATCGGTGGGGTATTGTTGTATTTGATGAGGAAGGAACTCAACCTAAATGGAACGGAAAAGACCAAACCAAAAACACTGAGGATCAAAAAAGTGATCACTATACATACCTTATTCAATATGAAACTGTGGATGCAAAGGTACATCAAGTGCGAGGTACGGTAACACTTATTCGTTAACAGGCAAGGCAATTACATTTGCACTAGAACCGTTTGGGAAACTGATGCCTAATAAATTAGAAATAGAGGCTGCTATATCAGTAACAGCAATCCGCTTATTTGTGCTCCCCTGCTTCACCTTCCAACCGTACCAAATTAAAGGCACATGCTGGTCGTATGTGTAGCCAGAGCCATGCGTTGTTCCGGTATGGCTGTACTCGATCCAAGCCGGATCTAAAACCAAAAGAACATCACCAGAGCGTTTTGGATTGTATCCTCTTTGAAGTGAAGCTAAAACACCCGAAGTAAACTCACTACGCTCTAGCGTACGTCCAGTAACCGCTTTTTGCACCCCTTTAAAACCGAGCATAAAATCGGCAACTTGCTGCTGAACCACTTCTAAACGTAATGTTTTCTCAGCAATTAGCTCTCTATTTAAAAATAGTTGGGCATTCCCATACGTTTTAACCCAGTTTCCAACTCCGTACAAACTGTCTAAATAAACCTTTAACTTTGCAACGGGTTCTTCAGCCTCAAAATATCCAGCTGGTATTTTTCTGTCCTTAAGGTAAGATGGTGTTCTAACGGCTCCATGATCTGCGGTTAAAAAAACCAACACATTCTCGGTGCCAATATGCTGCTCTAAGAAATCGAGAAAGTCTGCCAAATCTCTATCGAGTCTTAAATACGTATCTTGAGTTTCTTTAGAATCTGCACCAAACTGATGCCCTACGTAATCTGTAGAAGAAAAACTTACGGCCAATAAATCCGTAAAATCATCTTCACCTAAACCTTCACCCTTAATAGCTGCAACGGCTAAATCTTTGGTTAAACTGTTTCCAAAAGGAGTCGATTTAATGATGCCTTTGCCATTCAATGCAGTTAACGTTGGTAAATCATGAGGAAAAATGGGCGCTTCTTCTCCATTAAAAACCTCTTCATAAATACTGTTATCTTCTAAGCTCTCGTCGTACTTTGATGCTTTAAGTAGCAAGTTCCATTGTTTAGATAAGTAAGATTCACAAAAGTTCGCATTGTTAAAATCTTGAACCCATTTAGGCAAATCGAGACCGTAAAAAGAACTCGAAACAAAGTCACCTGTTTCAGAATCTAACCAAAAGGAACCATTAGCCATATGGCCCCCTGGTAAAACAGCAGAACGGTCTTTGAGTGCAACAGCAATTACTTTAGATCGGTTCATACTAAACAAGCGTAGTTCATCTCCAAAAGTGGTATTCAACAGCTTTGCAGGCGACATTTTACCCGATGCGTTTTCTGCACCAACAGTACTCATCGTGGAATCTGACACACAATAACTGTATTTATCTAGACTTTTATTGTACCAAGAGTTGGCTATTATTCCGTGGCTCGAAGGCGTCGCTCCAGTATAAATAGAAGCATGACCAGGACCAGTGTAAGTGGGTATAAAATTGTAATGTGTGTTACTACAATTGTACCCTTGAGCAAGTAATTTTTTAAAACCACGCTCATTAAAGTCATCCCAATAACGATTGATGTAATCGTAGCGCATTTGATCGACTACAATACCAACCACTAACTTAGGTTGGTTAACTTGAGCTACAAGTGTAAATTTTAGTACGAAAAGTAAGGCAAGAATGCGTTTCATAAGACGAGAATAAATAAGTTGTTAGTTGCTTTGACTAATCTTGTAAATGGTAAACAACAAGAATAAACAAGCAAAAATATTTAGTATAATATTAACAATCGCTAAAGCAGTTTGCCCATTTTTAAGCATTTCGAAAGTTTCGAAACTAAACGTAGAGAACGTGCTAAAACCGCCACAAAAACCGGTGATAAGAAATAATTTCCAAACATCATTCAACCCCATCTTGTCTTGAAAACCATAAATAAAAAGGGCGAGAATAAGGGTGCTCAATACATTAGAAAATAAAGTTGCAAATGCAAAAGAAGACACAAAATAAGAAGAAGTCAGCTTTCCGAGACCAAATCTACATAAGCTACCTAAGCCTCCACCTATAAAAATTGCAACTGCGTTCATATCGCTAAGTTATACTTTTCCTTCAGTTTTTTTACAAGCCAAAACATCATTTTAGCTAATACAATTCCTAAAATAGCGCCACCTATTACATCTAAAGGAAAATGTTTGCCAACATACACACGACTGTAAGCAACAAGTATTGCCCACGAGTACATAAAATACGCCACAGGCTTACGCTCAGAAAAAACAGTGGATACAATGGCCGCTAAAGCAAAAAAATTAGCTGCGTGTGAGGATACAAACCCATACAAGCCTCCTTTAGAAACCAACAATCGAATGGCATCTTGCAAAGCTGGATCATGACTTGGGCGCAAACGCATAAAGACATTCTTAAAAGCATGCACGGAAATAAAATCTGCTAAGCCCACAACAATTAAAATGAGTATAAGGCCTTGCCAAAATGCACCACGGTATTTTTTTAGCAGTAAAAAAATTACCCATAAAAACACAGGAATTGCTGATTTAGTGGAAGAAATAAAAACCCAAAAAGAATCAAAAGTTGAGACTCCTGCTCCGTTAAGCAGCAAGAAAAGCTCTTGATCCCATTTTAATAAAGTACTAAGCATTTAGTTGGTGCCATATTAAATCTTTTAACTCCATTAAACCTTGTTGCGCAACAGAAGAAAAGAACACTGTTTTAATGCCTTCAGGAAGTGTTTTAGCAAGTTCTTCTTGCAACTCATCGTCTAACATATCCGATTTAGAAATGGCAAGGAGCCTATCCTTGTGCATCAATTCTGGATTGTACAATTCTAATTCATTTAAAAGAATGGCGTACTCTTTTGCAATATCGTCTGCATCAGCAGGAACCAAAAAAAGCAGCGTAGAGTTACGCTCTATATGACGTAAAAATCGAATTCCTAAACCTTTTCCTTCGTTAGCTCCCTCAATAATACCAGGTATATCCGCCATTACAAATGAACGATTGTCTCTGTAAGCCACAATACCTAGATTTGGTACCAACGTGGTAAATGCGTAATTGGCTATTTTTGGTTTTGCAGCAGAAATAACAGACAACAGTGTGGATTTTCCTGCATTAGGGAAACCGACCAAGCCAACATCAGCAAGAACCTTAAGCTCTAAAATATTCCAACCCTCTTCACCTTCTGTGCCCGGTTGAGCGTAACGAGGTGTTTGACGAACTGAGTTCTTAAACCAAGAGTTTCCTCTTCCACCCATTCCGCCTTTACGAACGATCGTGTCTTTTCCGTGCTCGGTAACTTCAAAAAGTATCTCTTGTGTATCTCCATCTCGAACAACAGTACCTAAGGGAACCTCAATGTATTTATCTTCGCCGTCGTCGCCAAAACTGTTGTTAGACGAACCGCCTCCACCTCTCCCGGCTTTTACGTGTCTTTTGTATTTTAAGTGGAGTAAAGTCCACATTTGATCGTTTCCGCGCAGGTATACATTACCACCACGACCACCATCACCTCCATCTGGGCCACCCTTTGCGGTAAGCCTAGAACGATGTAAATGCACAGAGCCAGCACCACCATGTCCGGCAGCGCAATGAATCTTTACATAATCGACAAAATTTGATCCGTTTACAGCCACTATATAAGAGTATCTATTTCTTTGCAAAGACTGCTCGTGATGTCAGTTATAGAACCCACACCTTTAACGCCTACAAATTTATTTTGAGCACTGTAATAGTCTTTCAAGATTGCGGTTTCATTTTCGTAAACTTGAATTCTATTTTTTATAATTTCAGGGTTCTGATCGTCTGCTCTCCCGCTAGACTTCCCTCTCTCTAAAAGTCGAACAACCAACTCTTCCACCTCCACTTCTAAAGCCAACATAGCTGAAATAGCTGTTCCTTTAGAAGCTAAAAAAGCGTCTAAGGCTTCAGCTTGTGTATGCGTTCTCGGAAAGCCATCAAAAATAAATCCCTTGGCCTTCGAGTTCGAGTTCACTTCTGCTTCGAGCATTGCAATGGTAACCTCGTCTGGTACAAGCGCTCCTTTTTCTATATAAGATTTAGCGAGTATCCCTAGTTCCGTGTTTTCTTTCATATTGTAGCGAAAAATATCACCGGTAGAAAGATGTACTAAATTGTACTTGTCAATTAATAAGGCAGACTGAGTTCCTTTTCCGGCACCCGGAGGTCCAAACAAAACTAAATTTAGCATATACTTATTTTAGGCTTTCGCCAATTGATAAACGTTTTTCAAATTTCGACCAAAGCCATCGTAATCAAGACCGTAACCGACAATAAAATCATTTGGAATTTCAAAACCAACAAAATCAACTTTTACGCTTCCTTTGTATGATTCGGGTTTGTAAAACAAACTGGCAATTTTCCATTGCTGTCCTTTTTGTTTAAAAATTTCGTCAATTTTTAAGAGCGTTGTTCCCGTATCAACAATGTCTTCTAGCACCACAATGGTTTGATCGTCTTTTAACGTTTCCAAACCAATTAACTCTTGTACTTTACCTGAGGTTTTAACCCCCTGATAAGAACTCAATTTAACAAAAGAAATGGTGCAATCGCCAGGATAAGCACGAAGTAAGTCGGAGGCAAAAATAAAAGAGCCGTTTAAAACAGCTACAAAATGGGGTACTTCTCCATTCAACTCTTGATAAATTTCTTTAGCCAAGAATGCAACACGCTCTTTTACAACCTTTTCTTCGAGGTAAATCTCAAAGTCTAATTCACGAACTTTTAGCTTATTCATAGCAGGCAAAAGTACAAATTAATGAAAGATTAATAAGAGCTATTTCTAGATTTAATTGTGTGGGAATTGATGGCAACTAAAACCCTCAAATAGAAAGGTTCGTAAAATAAGAGTAGTACGATTAGTGAATTTGCTCAACAAGGGCTTCCTTGGTCATTAAACCCGCTTGTCGCCAAATCTCAGCCGCATTGTTAAAAAGCAAAAAAGTAGGTACAGAAACAATCTTGTATTTATCGGCCAAATCTTTGCTTTGGTCTAAATCGATGCGCAGGACAAAAACCTGCTCTTTAAGCTCAACTTCTAAAGCAGCTACAATAGGTACCATTTTTCTGCAGGGAACACACCATTGCGTATGAAAATCTACCAGCACCTTTTGGTGAACTTGAAGCAGCGAATCGAAATCGGAAATCGAAAAAGATTTTATGTATTCGTCCGCTATATAAGCCTTGGCAACAAGTGGTAAATTTGCCTTTTCCCAGGCCATTAGTCCGCCAGACAAGTTGTACACCTCATATTGCCCTAATTTGCTTAGTAATTTTGCAGCCTTGCCACTTCTTCCGCCACTTTTACAATACACATACACGGGTTGGTCCTTTTGTATAAAAGCAAGTTTAGACTCAAAATCGTCGTCGTAGAAATTAAGCACACTGGCATTTTCTATTTGCCCCTTGGCCACTTCTTGTGGCGACCTCACATCTAAAACAATTCCATTACCTGAGGCTATGAGCGTTTTAAACTCTTGTACAGAAACGTTTTTCACATTTTGAGTATTGCCACAAAAGACCAAGAGCAAACAAGAAATAAAAAACGAAAATAGAGCAGTTTTATTCAGTAATGCGCGCATAAATTTAAATTTTAGACTGTAACGAGGACCAAGCACCGCCATTGTATGTGTGGATGCCAGAGGCACTTAAAATTGACTTGGCTTTTCCGGAGCGAATGCCCGAGGCACAGCACACAATAAGAACACAATTTAAAGCCGTTAGCCTTGGAGACTGTTCCTTTATTTGTACCAGCGGAATGTTCTCGCTGCCTTTAATGTGTCCTGATTTGTACTCGGCTTCCGAGCGAACGTCTATTATTCGGGCTCCGGATGCAACAAGCGTTTTGTAATCTGTTTTTTTAAACAGCTTTTTAAAAAAAGTGAACATCCTTATTTTTTTTGAGCATTAACTGAAGTCCAAGCGCCACCATTAACCACTTTTTCGAACCCCTTGGATTGCAAATAATCCGTAGCTTGACCCGAACGACCACCAGACAAACAACACAAAACCAAAGGTTGCATACTTCGTAATTCTTCTGTACGGGCTTCTACCTCATTTAAAGGAATGTTTACCGAACCGGCAACGTTGCCACCTGCAAACTCCTCTGGCGTTCTAACGTCTACAATACTTACCTCTCCTGAGTTGATCCATTCTTGTAAATTCATACTATTTGTTTTTTCCCTAAACGATTGAATAGGCTAATTTAACGATTAATTTATTCGGTTTGATATTGATGCCAAGATTTAAAAATGGCGTGTATGGCATCCAATCCGTCTAGAACTGAAGCCGGCCCAGGTTGCAAAATAATTTCTGAAGGAATTTCGTAAATCCTGTTGTTTTTTACAGCGTTTATTGCCTCCCAACCCTTTCTTTGTATAAGCTCTTGTTTGTTAAACTTCTTTCCACACCAAGAGGCTAAAATAATATCTGGATTTTTACGTAGCACCTCATCTGTATCCTTCAGAATTCGATCTTTGGCTAAACTAGCTTCGCCCAGGTCTGCAAAAACATTTACTCCACCTGCCAAAGCTATGATTTCAGAAACCCACAAAATGGCAGAGATCATGGGCGAGTCCCATTCTTCAAAATATACCTTGGGCTTTACGGTCCATTGCGCCACTTCTTTACTTAGGGCATCAAATTTATCTTGTATGGTTTTAAGTAAGGCTAATGCTTTGTCTTTTTGGCCTACAAGTATTCCTAGCTGAAAAATCATGCTTTTAATGCCTTCAATGTCTCGGTAGTTGTTTACCCAAACAGTAATTCCTTTTTTAATTAATTCTTGTGCAATAGTAGCTTGAATGTCAGAGTAGCCAATCACCAAATCGGGCTTAAGATCCAAAATTTTACGGGTATGTGCATCGATAAAAGAAGAGACGGTAGGCTTTTCTTTTTTGGCTCGAGCTGGCCGAACCGTAAAAGTAGAAACACCAACAATACGCGCTTCTTCGCCCAATAAGTAGAGCGTTTCGGTGGTTTCTTCGGTAAGGCAAATAATGCGCTGTGGCAAGTATTTTTCGTGCGATTGTGGCATAGCTAACGGCTGCAAGTTTGAAGGATTACTTTTTTTTTATTGGTAAACAAAGCATGTAACAAAAGCCCCAAAGGCATGAGCATTACGCCAAAAAATATACTCATTCTCATTTTCCAAGGAGCCATAGACACCTCCAAACTTTTTTTCCAGATCCATCGGGTTACAAAAATATCGCCTACCACAACGTGCGCCCAAGTGGCGGTAAAACCTGTTTTACTACTAAAACTCATAGCCAATGCTTGCAGTGCATCGTTGTTTGCTTGATACGAAGCTCCAATGTTAGAAAAGCCTTGCGTATCAAAAATTAAAATCAAAAACCAAAGCAGTAATGGACCCGCAAAAAACCAAGACCCTTCCATTAATTTATGTGTTTTTGGAGCATTTGGATGCAGCAACATAGCAAACCAAAATGGGCCAATCCATAAGGTGGAAAACAAAAATAAAGCAAGATAAAGATCCATTAGCAACAATTTAAATTACAAAACAAAGATACGTTTTGTAAGGCAATGTGTACTGATAAATGCAATCGGGGTAAATTGAGTTTAATTACCTGTTTTTGCTCGTTGTTGAAACGGTAGTGAGCTGTACATTTTTTTAGGCCTTATTTTAGAGAACTGAATATGCTTTTCAAACTTTCTGGAATCGCGTATTCTAATCCAAAACTTACAACAGGCATCATATAACTGTCTTGCTTTAGAGGTATGGAATAAGAAAATTGATGTAGAAGTTTAAGTTTACCTAGTTTGATTTTTCCCTGAAGTGCCGGCTCTAAGATGATCAAATCTTCGTGTGCAATAGTTGTATAATTGGCTCTCAAGGCAATACCTGCTTTTAGCAGCCTACTTTCTTTACCCCAATTTAACTGAATAAAATACCTCGTATTTGATTTTTTAAACTCGTGACCAACGCCAGCCAATAAAGCTAATTTTTTGGAGTTGTAGCTAAAATTATAGCCATACCCAAATTCACTATAAAACGTTTCTGATGGCATTAACTGAATGAACTGCTCCTTTTTGAGAAGATAATAGTCTTCAAAATTTAAAGGATCGAAGTGAAAATGACCAGAATTGTACTGAAAATTGAGCATCCCAATTCTATTCTCTTTTTGCGTTGCAATTTGGTAATTACAGCCGTAGTTATTTGCATTTATTCCAAACTGGGTTTCGTCTTTAAAATTGAATAAGGGTACATTATTGGATTGTGGGATAA
>Ga0102816_1000368_pt1 | contig 19761 bp, 19 predicted proteins | sample ColrivemetaGS545_FD_84509 | JGI IMG/M metagenome (GOLD analysis project Ga0102816, IMG submission 84509) | Estuarine microbial communities from the Columbia River estuary - Flood tide non-ETM metaG S.545 | ecosystem: Environmental > Aquatic > Marine > Intertidal zone > Estuary | place: USA...
CCAGCATCAGCCAGAGTGCAGGCCATTGACGTTCTGCAAAGGCAGTTTGAAATAGAGGTAAGTGTGAGGCCAAGGATTGACTAGGATCAGCTTAAATCCTTTTTAAAAAGTCGGGAACAATGACACTTTCTATTGCAGTTTCATTTGCTGAATACAAACGCTCTTTATTTTTTTGGGGGACCGGCACCCTAGCTATGAACGGCTTTAGATGCTGAACGGCATTATCGTAGAATTCAATTAATTCTCTCTCGATTTGAACTATAAATTTTTTTCTCGATTTAAACTTTACCTGATCGCTGATTACTTTTTTTATAAGGACTGATTTAACATCTGAAGAATGGTCGAGTTCTTTAAACAATTTGGGAAGCAATTCAGGCGCTCTAACATCGAGGTTTTTAGCACGGGTGTTCCATCTAACCGACACTAACAGATCACCTCGTTTGCTCTCTGGCAATTGGCTCAAGACCCAAGCCGCTTTCCCGTATGGTGTCTTCCTTGGAGCTAGTTTGTCGATCTCTACGGAGAAGCTTATTGCGCTCCTAGCAATATCAATCTGCACCTCTAAGTCTGCAACAGCTCCGGGAATAAAAAAAGATGCTCGGCTAATTCCGTTCTTCGCTATATTTTTTCGAATTCTTTCAGTCCATTTCGAACGCTCTCTTTCCTCAACACGTTGAAGCTTCAATTTGCATTGGACGCCTAAATGCTCAGTTAAAATGATTGCCATTTCTGAGTACTGTTGTTGCAGCGCTGCTGCAACATTATCCAGGATAGGGTCTTGCACTTTGATCTTTGTCCTGGCTAAAACCTTCTCATTTAGATCATTCCAACCATCTGGCATCATTGCAAAAGCAGTGTTTCCGACAGCCTGATCTCGAAGAAACCTCACAAACTCCTCAAGCAAAAACCTTTTTTCTCGATCAAGCACACCCCCCGAAGTGAGCAAAGCGTCGGCTTTGGACAAAATTTCTCGCCACGAGAGATGCAATAAATTTATCTTACCTATGGCTTTTCGGCTGAGTTCAATTGGCGACTGCTCTATCCGAGCAGTGAACTCATTAGAAATGGTTAAAACAGCATCAACGCCGTTTTGGCGGGCCATCTTCAGGTAGTTCTCAATTTGATCTTTATCTAATTCAGATTTGCCAACTTTTGTTTCAACAAAGCATGACCAGGTATTTTTATTTTTAACATATATCAAACCATCCGGCCGATACTTTCCGTCTGACCCTCGAGCTGGCGTAACCTCCGTGAATGCTTGCAGTGTTGTTCGATCATTTATTCTCACACCTACAGAAGCGACAAGAGTATCTAAAAGTTCAGGGACAGCTCTAATTACAGAGAGAAACGTTGAAGTTGCCCTCATCTCTTTATTGCTTTCACTTAAAGAAGGAAAAAGGCGGGACACCTGGCCTCGAGATATCGAATTGGGAAGATTGTTGGTCATTTTTAGCTCCGACATAAAAACTACTCATTTGGATTTGATACTTAAGTTACCCTATTGTTCCCAACCCGTTATGTCTCTGTAATTTTCTAACTGTTCCCGTTGATCACCTGCAAGCTGTTCGAAGAAATTTCTAATGGCGCTCATAGCTGGCCCAAAGAAACTAACTGCAACATCTAATTGGTAATTCGTTTGCGGACTGCTTCAATATCAGCATGAGCATATCTAAACAGCATACTCACCGTCCTATGCCCGCTAATACTGGCCACCTCTGGCACAGTTAACCCCATATCAAAGAACCTGCTAATGGCCTCGTGTCGCAAGTCATGAAACCTTACGCCTTCAATACCGTGCTGCTTTTTGAGCCTTTTCCAAGCTAGCTGGACAGCATTGCCTGTCATGGGAAAGACACGCTCATTGCCGATGTCGCCATGGGATATTGCCTCAATTGCCCTGTCAGTCAGTGGGACAAAGCGAGGGTGCCCATTCTTTGTGTCTCGCAGGTAAGCTTGCCGCTTTTCATTATCTATGTCCTGCCAAGTAAGGCTCAGTATTTCTCCCCTTCTCATGCCTGTCTCAAGCGCAAAAATAATGAGCCAGTCGAATCTATTTTGAGGCGATTGCAATTGGGCCAGCACGTCTTGCCCTATCCTATGAACTTTTAGTGGGCGAACTGCTGGCCTCCGAACATGAGAGACTGGGTTTTCCATAGGGTAGTCCCAGCGCTTGATGGCGACATTAAAAACCCTTGAAATGAGCCCCAACCTGCGAATGACAGAAGAGGGCTTGTGCGTAGTACTTTGTGCGTCAATCCAGTGTTGAATATCGCCCGTTTTAAGGTGTGCTAATGGAAGGCCACTGAATGGCTCTCGCCGCAAGCTAGCCAAGTAATGCACCTCCACGTGATAAGACTTTTTATGCTGAGCCTCCTCACTTTCATAGCGAGTTAGCAGGTCCGAAAAACAGTCGTTTAAAAGCTCTCGTCTTGTCCTACCGCAGCCCTCTAAATCGATTTGTCTTTCCGCCTCTCTTGCCCAATATTCAGCGTCTTTGCGGTAGGCAAATGTTCTGCTCTGAGTTCGGGCTTTGGCCTTACGAATTTGTACGTGCCACCGCCCGTTTCTGTTTCTGATTGTCGCCATTTCTGTCTCCACTGTGCCATAGTTGTGCCAAGTGTTGGGCTTCAGATGGTTAGACAAGTCGTCACCAAAAATACCACAAGCCAGGTGCAGGCAGTTAAGCCATTGCATAGCTTGGAAAATTTCAAAGATTGTAGGAGAGTTATCTGGAGCGGGCGATGAGATTCGAACTCACGACCCCAACCTTGGCAAGGTTGTGCTCTACCCCTGAGCTACGCCCGCGTCACAGAAACTGTCGCTTACACGACGAAGGCGTTATGCACCAATGGGCGGGTTTTGACAAGATGCTTTTTCCCGCTTTGCGTTTTTATCGGCTTTGCCCTATTTATCGGCAAATTTTACCCTATATATAGAGTAGCAAGAACGCGGTTCCCCGCTCTTTTGGGGCTCATGGGAAACGCGAAAAATAGGAAGCTTTATGGATACGCCCACACAAACACAAAGCCCGCTTCAGGCCGCTGACACGAGCGCCGTGATTGAGGTAACCACCCAAAGTTTTATGGCGGACGTTATCGAAGCCAGCCAAAGCCAATTGGTTCTGCTGGACCTTTGGGCGCCATGGTGCGGGCCGTGCAAACAGCTGACGCCAGTTCTCGAAACGTTGGCCGAAAATGCCGATGGCCAAATACGCCTCGCCAAAATGAATATTGATGACCATCCAGAGGTTGCCCAGCAATTAAAAGTGCAATCCATTCCCGCCGTTTTTGCGTTTAAAGATGGCCAGCCCGTCGACGGATTTATGGGCGCGCTGCCCGAGAGCGACATCAAAAAATTCATCGAAAAAAACCTCGATGGAGAGCTTGGCCCCTCGCCAGCGGAAGCTCTGCTCGAAACCGCCGCCGACAGCCTGGCCGCCGGCCAACTTGATGACGCGATGGAATGTTATGCCGCCGCGCTCGAGCAAGACCCTGAAAATGTAAAAGCCATGGCCGGTCTGGCACAGGCCCATTTGGCCTCCTCCGCCGAGGCTGCAGAAAAAATTGCCGCCGCCCAAGCCGCCCTGTCGGGTGCGGGCGCGCAAGATAATGACCCAGATCTGGGAGCCGCGCGAGCGGCCTTGGCGCTGGAGATAAAAATGGCAGACAAGCCACGCGAAGCCGGCGCGGAGGATGCGATTGCCCCTCTGTTGGCAGCGGTCGCACAGAATGAAAAGAACCATCAAGCGCGGTTTGATTTGGCTTTGGCCTATCATGGGGCGGGCCAGCGCGAATTGGCGTTGGAGGCTTTGCTGGACAGCATTGCGCTCGACCGGGCTTGGAACGAAGAAGCTGCGCGCAAGCAATTGGTTGAATTATTTGATGCCTATGGCGCCACAGATGCTTTGGTTGTCGCAGCGCGGCGGCGTCTATCGTCTATTTTATTTAGCTAATCCATTGGGCGCGGGCGCTATCGCACGCGAGAAAGGCCGACGTGATGTCACAAACTTATGAGTCTACTGACGAGCTGCCAGACACCCTTCCGGTGTTTCCGCTTGAGGGCGTCTTGCTTTTGCCGCGCGGGCAATTGCCGCTGAATATTTTCGAGCCGCGCTATTTGAAAATGTTTGAAGACGCGCTCGGCAAAGGTCGCCTCATCGCCATTTTGCAACCGCTGGAGCCGCAAGAAGATGACGGCCAGCCGCCGCTGACCCAAGTGGGATGCCTTGGGCGCATCACGTCTTTTAGCGAAACCGACGAGGGGCGCATTATTGTCTCTTTGACGGGCGTAACCCGCTTTCGCGTGGCGCAAGAGCTGGACGTGATGACCCCCTATCGCCAAATCAAAGCCGATTACAAACCCTATGAAAGCGATTTGGTCTCCGAAGTGGGCAGCTTTGATGTGAACCGCGATGGCGTGCTAGATGTCTTGCGTCGCTATCTCGACATAAATGGCATGCAAGCTGATTGGGAAGCCATCGAGAGTTCGGGCAATGAAGCCTTGGTTAATAGCCTTTGCATTATCAGCCCCTATGGCCCGCAAGAAAAACAGGCCATGTTAGAAGCCGTCACTTTGGGCGAGCGCGCAGAAATATTAATCGCGCTGACCGAAATGGTACTGGCCCAGCTCGGCCAATCGGGCGGGTCAAACGATAATTCGGTGCAATAGAGCCGCCACATGAAGGAACAGACGATGAGTGATGATACCCAGCCGCAAGCCAGCTTAGACCCCAGCCTTCTCGAGCTTTTGGTCTGCCCGGTCAGTCATGGGCCTTTATCTTACGATGCCAAAGCCAATGAGTTGATTTCCAAAGATGCCAATTTGGCGTTTCCCGTGCGCGATGGCATTCCCATTATGTTGCCGGAAGAAGCCCGCAAAATTTCATCCTAAACAGCTAGGCGTCAAATTTTTCGCCACGCATCAGCCGCGCCATGGGTTGCCCTTGTTCGGTGACGCTCAGGCCGCTATTGGCCTGTGCGTTCATTTGCTCGCGCAAGCTCGCGTCTTTCGACACGCGTTGCCCGGTGATGGCCAGGCCCAGCTGGGCTAATTTTGCCATCGGCCCGGAAAATAAATTTGCCAACCCATGCGTTGTGGCGGCGGTTAATTTAGCGTCGGCGCGGCGGGTTTTTTCATAAGTGTCCAACATGGCGCCATCGCCCACAGCCAAGCCGAGTTGGCGGGTCTCGTATAAAACCTCGGCCAAAAGACTGGCATCGCGCAGAGTTAAATTAAACCCTTGTCCGGCCAGCGGGTGCACCACATGGGCACCATCGCCCAGCAAAACCACGGGGCCGTCGACAAAATTTTCTGCTAGCTGCAAATGTAAATCTTGCACCGCCAAGGCGCCTTCAACGGCGAAAGTGCCAAAGCGGCCATCCGTGGCTTTTTGTAATTCATGGGCCACAAGGGCGGGGTCTACCTGAGCCAAAGCCTCGGCGCGCGCTTTGGGCAGCGACCAAACCATGGCGACGTTTTGCGCCGCCTCGCCGGGTAGGGGCAAAAGCGCGAGCGGGCCGCTGGGCAAAAAGATTTGTTGTGCCAGATTGGCGTGCGGGCGGTCGCGGCGCAATTGCCCAACCAAAGCACTGGCTTGATAATTGTGGCGCAGCGGACGCGCCGCCGCTTTTTGCCGCCAAGGCGTCGCAGATTTTTGGGTGTCGATGAGAAGATGTGTTTTCACGCGCGTGCCGTCGGCTAGGGTGGCCAATTTATCGAGCGGAGAAAAATCGACAATCGGTGCGGTCAGACGTCGGATGCGCCCGTCTTGAATTTGTTTTTCTAAGGCGCCAGATACCGCGCGCCCAAGACTGGACAGACTGGTGATATGGGCCAGAATTTCAACCGCTTCCCCGGCTCGGTTGTTTGGGTCTTTGGGCGTTCCAAAACCAAGACTGGCAGGAAACAATAAGGGGTCTGGCGAAATATCGCTGGCGCGAGCATAGACTTGCATTTCGGTTATCGGCGCGCTGGGCTGATCTAGGTTTTGCCAAATATCCAGCGTCTCAAGCATTCGACGCGAGGCAGGGCTAAGCGCTAAAACGCTTTGCCAGTCGGGTAAATTTGGCGCTGGCGCATCATGCAGGGCGACGCCAAATCCAGCCGCGGCCAAACAAAGGGCGGTTATTTTGGCGCTATTGCCGCCACCATGCACAAGCAAGGGAAGGGTCTCCAGAGATGGCTCTTGAGGCGAGGCGGCGGGCGCAGAAGCGGAAGGCGCGGGTGATTTCATCGCGCGACAGTGCCAAAAAACCGAGCCCCCGTCTAGCCCTGTAAAGCGACCGTCACCTGCCTAAATAATGGGCAGCCACAGGTGCGGCGCCTAGAATTAGGGCAAATAGCTAAAAATAACTAAGAAAAGCCATGGCTTGTGGCGCCAGCTAGGGGGCAGAGGCGACGCAAACCTATTTGGCACGTTTATTGCATAAATATGGCAGATATATCTTTGGGGGTTCTGTAATGGAAAACAATCTGGTTGGCGGCGACGTCTTTTTTATTCTTATGGGTGCGATACTTGTCTTCGCGATGCACGCGGGCTTTGCTTTTTTAGAAGTTGGCACTGTGCGCCGCAAAAACCAAGTCAATGCGATGGTTAAAATCTTGTCTGATTTTGGCGTGTCGACGCTGGCCTATTTCTTCGTCGGCTATTCGGTGGCTTATGGTGTCGACTTTATGTCTTCCGCCGCCACCATCAGCGGCGCGTCGGGCGATGGCAGCTATGGCCCACAAGGCCTCTCGCTTATCAAGTTTTTCTTCCTGCTCACTTTCGCGGCGGCCATTCCTGCCATTATCTCTGGCGGCATTGCTGAGCGAGCTAAATTCGGCCCCCAACTGTTGGCCTCGGCGGCGATTGTCGGCTTGGTTTATCCGTTGTTTGAAGGGGTGATTTGGAATGGCAACTTTGGCTTTCAAGACTGGTTGGAAGCCAGTTTCGGCGCCTCGTTCCATGATTTCGCAGGCTCGGTTGTGGTCCACGCGGTCGGCGGATGGCTGGCGTTTTCGGCGGTAATTTTGCTCGGCGCGCGCCTTGGGCGCTATGGACCAAAGGGTCGCCCGTTTCCGCCTAGCTCCATCCCTTGGTTGGCTTTGGGCAGCTGGTTGCTGTGCATCGGTTGGTTCGGCTTTAACGTGGTCTCGGCGCAATCCCTCGAAGGGGTGTCGGGTCTGGTTGCGGTAAATTCTCTCATGGCGATGGTTGGCGGATTGTTGGCCGCGCTATGGTTTGGCAAAGGCGATCCGGGCTTTGTTCACAACGGTGCCTTGGCAGGTCTGGTTGCGGTATGTGCGGGCTCTGACATTATGCATCCTGCGGGCGCTTTGGCGACCGGAGCGATTGCGGGTGTCTTGTTTGTTTACGCCTTTATTTTTTGCCAAGAAAAACTGAAAATTGATGATGTCCTCGGCGTCTGGCCCTTGCACGGTTTGGCCGGGGCTTGGGGCGGTGTGGCTTGCGGTATTTTCGGTCAGGCAGCCTTTGGCGGCTTGGGCGGGGTAAGCTTGGCCTCGCAAATCATTGGCACTTTGGCGGGCTGTGCTTTTGCCGCCCTGTGTGGCGCCATTATTTACGGTCTTTTGAAGCGCACCATGGGCATTCGCTTGAGCGAAGAAGAAGAGCGCCAAGGCGCAGACTTATCGATCCATAAAGTGGCTGCCAATCCAGAAGTTGGTTTTGGCGGTTAAACTGCCGGTTTTCAAGCCGCGTCTTTTGCGCTCTTTAACTTATGCCCTTTGACCCGCGTGACGGGGCTGGGTTAGTGTAGGGACGCCTGATTCGAACAAACCCGAGTGGGGCGAAAAGCGCCGCTCGGGTTTCTTTTTGGAGAGACGACATGTCCCATGGGCCCTTCGATGCCCTCCCCGCTTCCCCTTTCGCGCGCCTTCGAGCGCTGTTGGATGGGTGCGAGCCAGGCGGTGCGCCGGTTTCTCTGGCCATTGGCGAACCCCAACACGCGCCCCCTGCCTTTGTGTTGCAGGCTTTGCAAAACGATATGGCGGACTATGGTCGCTATCCCCCGATCGGCGGCACGCCAGCTTGGCGCGCCGCGGTGGAAGGCTGGCTATCGCGCCGCTTTCACCTCGACCTAAATACGGGGCTGTTAGATCAGCCATCGCAAATCTTGCCGCTCAATGGCACCCGCGAGGGGCTGTTCATGGCAGCCCAAATTGCGCCGCTCAAAGCGCAAGGTCAAATGGCTATGCCCAATCCGTTTTATCAAGTCTATGCCAGTGCGGCTCTGGCGGCAGGGGCAAGCCCGCTTTATCTGGATGCGCCGGCCGAAACTGGATTTTTGCCAGACTTGGAAAGCCTTACGCCGGAGATTTTATCTCGGTTGCGCGCGCTTTATTTATGCTCGCCCGCCAATCCGCAAGGGGCGATTGCCAACAAAGCCTATCTTCGCCGCGCCTATGAGCTGGCCAAAAAACACGACATCTTATTATTGGTCGATGAATGTTATAGCGAGATTTACGACACCGAATTTGAGACCAGCCCGCCGACCTCTATGCTGGAAATTATGGCCGAAGCGCAAGATGACGACGCGCCTGTGATGGTGTTCCACTCTTTGTCCAAACGCTCCAACTTACCGGGGTTGCGTTCGGGCTTCGTTGCGGGCGGCAAAAGCGCCATGGCGCGGTTTCACAAATTACGCATGGTGGCGGGCCCGCAGTCTCCCTTGCCCGTTCAAAATGCGGCCGCTCTGGCATGGGGCGACGATGCCCATGTGCACGAAAACCGCACGGCCTATCGGGCCAAATTAGATGTTGCCGAACAGGTTTTTGGCAGCAGCTATGGATTTTATCGCCCCCAAGGCGGCTTCTTTTTATGGCTGAAAGTCGGCGATGGCGAGCGCGCCACCCAAACACTATGGCGCGAGGCTGGCTTGCGGGTTTTGCCCGGCGCTTATCTGACCCAGCCAAGCCCCACGGGCGAGAATATTGGCACGCCTTATTTGCGGCTCGCTTTGGTGGCCTCTTTAGAGGAAACTCGAACGGCCTTGCCTAAGGTGAAAGCGTGCCTCGATGCGCACCCCCAACAAGAGGTAGCCCAATGAGCCGACTGCAAGATTTTCGCCAACGCTTAGGGCCTTTTTTGCGCCGCCTCGTGGCCGTTCTATGGCTTCGGGTTTCGGCTAGCTTGACGCTGGTTGGCGTGGCTTACGTAAGCCTGGCCCTTTTGGGTTTTGATGCCCAAGACGCCAGCCTAAACACCAGCAACAACCAAACCCCCAATAATTGGCTCGGCACATCTGGCGCCTTTTTGGCCGACTTGATCATGCAAAGCCTTGGCCACGCGGCATGGTTGGTTTTATTGCCGGTCGGCGCGCGTGCCGCTCGTCAATTGCGCGGCGTTGATATCACGCACCCTAATTTGCGCTTCCTCGCCGCGTGTGGCGCGCCTTTATTGATGGCTCTCACTTTCGCGCTCATCGGCCGCGAGGCTTCGCCTTACGATCCGTTTCACGGCGGTGCCTTCGGGCAGCTTATGGGCGCCTGGGTAGAGATGCTTTTGGCGGCTCTAAATTATTATCCCGGCCGAACTGTGGAGCTGGTTTTGGCGAGCCTGTTCGGGTTTGTCGCCGCTGTGCTGGCCATTTATGCCAGCGGGTTAACCCGCGCGGTGATGGCGTGGGGACTGTTGGCAGGCAAAGACTTGCTGCGTGTGGCCAAACTTTTGTTGCGTCCCAAGCCCCAACCAAACCAGCTATTTGCCAAACTCGCCACCCTGGGCCCGAGCGTTTCCAAACGCCTGACGGGGTTGGGTTCGGCTCTTGGCGCGCGCTTTTCCAAATCCAAAATTTCTAGTTTAGAGCTAGAAACGCAAACCAGCGTGCCGCCGAAATCGGCGCCAGATAGGGACGCTGATTTAGACGCAGAAACATTTGTAACGCCCGACCCATTTGCCGACCCGCATGCCAACACAGCAGATGGCCCTGCGGTCGAAGTTACCGATAAAAAGCCTGCGCCCAAAAAAGGCCGCCGCGCGACGCGCGAACAGCAACCGCGTTTGGCGTTTGAGAAAACCAGTAAATATCAATTGCCCCCTTTGCGCTTGCTGACTGAGCATAAGCCGCCGCGTCAAGCCAGCACCCTCAGCAAAGATGCGCTCGAGGCCAACGCCCGTATGTTGGAAACCGTGCTGCAAGATTTTGGCGTGCGCGGCACCATCGGCAAAGTGCGCCCGGGCCCCGTGGTGACCTTGTATGAATTAGAACCCGCTGCGGGCGTTCGTTCGTCGCGCGTGGTTGGCCTGTCGGACGATATCGCACGCTCCATGAGCGCCGTCTCGGCTCGCGTAGCACCCGTGCCGGGTGCCAATGTCATCGGTATTGAATTGCCAAACCAAACACGCGAGCTGGTGTCTTTGCGCGAATTGTTATCGAGCACGGATTTCGAGAATGGCAAAAGTAAATTGACCATGGCGCTGGGCAAAGATATCGGCGGCGCGCCGGTTATGGCAGACCTCACAAAAATGCCTCACCTCTTGGTGGCGGGCACCACGGGCTCGGGTAAGTCGGTGGGGATCAACACGATGATTTTATCCATCCTCTACCGCATGTCGCCAGCCGAATGCCGATTGATTTTGGTCGACCCGAAAATGCTCGAGCTGTCGGTCTATGACGGTATTCCGCATTTGTTGGCGCCGGTGGTCACGGAGCCGAAAAAGGCTGTGGTGGCGCTGAAATGGGTCGTGCAAGAAATGGAAAACCGCTATCGCAAAATGGCCAAAATTGGCGTGCGTAATATCGAGGGCTTTAACGATAAAATGCGCGAAGCGCAAAAAACCGGTGAGCCATTATCGCGCCGCGTGCAAACCGGTTTTGATCCGGAAAGCGGCGAAGCGATGTTTGAAGAAGAGGTCATTGAAGCCGAAGTCTTGCCGTTCATTGTGGTGGTCATCGACGAGATGGCGGACTTGATGATGGTGGCGGGCAAAGATATTGAGGGCGCGGTGCAGCGCTTGGCACAAATGGCGCGCGCGGCTGGTGTGCATCTGATTACCGCCACCCAGCGCCCCTCGGTGGATGTGATTACCGGCACGATTAAAGCCAACTTTCCAAGCCGAATTTCGTTCCAAGTGACCTCGAAAATCGACAGTCGCACGGTTCTGGGCGAGCAAGGCGGCGAGCAGCTTTTGGGCCAAGGCGACATGTTGTTCATGGGCGGCGCGGGTCGGGTGCAGCGGGTGCATGGGCCTTTTGTTTCTGACGATGAGGTCGAAAAAGTTGTGAGCTATCTGAAACAACAAGGCGAGCCTCTTTATCTCGAGGAAGTTACCAAAGAGTCAGAAGACATCCCCGATGGGGAGGTAAGCGTCGCCGAAAGCCTTTATGATCAAGCGGTGGCTATCGTCACTCGGGATGGGCGCGCTTCCACGTCTTATGTGCAGCGGCGCCTGCAAATTGGCTACAACCGAGCGGCGGGCCTTATCGAGCAGATGGAAGAGCAAGGCGTTATCAGTCCGCCGAACGGTTCTGGCAAACGTGAAATTTTGGTGAGCAAGCACTGATGGGTTTCTCTCGTTCCATAAGAAAGCGCCTCTGGCTTGCTTTTGCCTTTGGGTTTTTGAGCTCGATGGGGGCCCCGCTGTCGGCGCAAGAGACCCAAGCGCTTGTGCCTCTGAGTGAGATTAATGTGGCGTTGAAAAATATCTCGCCGCAAAGCGGGCGCTTTGAGCAGAGCCTGCCCAATGGCCAGCTCGCGCGCGGCACTTATTTTATGCAATGGCCCGCCCGCTTGCGCTTCGCCTATGAAGGGGAAAACCAGGGTGGCTCTATCGTGACCGTCAAAGGCAAATTTGTGGCGGTACAAGAAAAACCAGGCGGAGAACCCAATTGGTTCCCCGTGAGCTTGACCCCGCTTTCGGTTTTGCGCCAAGCGGTGCGCGATGGCATAAGGGACGCCATGGTGCGCACCCGCAAGGACACAAGCACCACCATCGCCTTGACCTTGCAAGACCCCAGCGGCGACCTGCCTGGCGAAGTGACTTTGTATTTTACCCGTTCCAATTTAACGCTTTATGCTTGGCGCTTGGTCGATGTGCAAAACCTAGTGACCCAAGTTCGCCTCACCGAGATTGTGCCTACCGACAAATTAGACGCATCGGTTTTCACCATCGACTATGATGAGCCAGACGAGGAATAATAAATCTATGAGTGATACCGATGAATGGCAGCCCGATGCCGAAAACCTTATGGCGCTGGAAAGTGAAATTCCGGTGCTCTCGGCCGTGCGCGAATTTGCCGAACGCGCCGTGCGCGCCAATTGGTTCTCCGAGCTGGGCGACCCGATAGACGAAAAAACCGCCTATTTGGCTCGCAGCTACCTCGACATGTTGGGCTTTCCAGACGCCGATGCCATTGGCGTGATGAACTGGGACGATGCGCTAGATGCCTCGGCCAGTCTCGACCTCAATACGGAGGCTTGGGAGGTTGAGGAGCAATTGCGCGCAGGCCTTATGGAAGAGGCCTTGACGGGCGTCAGCGAAGAAGGTTTGGGCGTTATGTTGGCGCATTTATCGGCGCAATTGGCGGAGGTCTTGCCCGAGCTTATCGATGAAGCCTTGATGATGGCCGATGAATTGCCCGATACCATTCGCGACTTGGCCGTGGGGGCTGCGCAACAAGCGGCGCATGGCGGCGCGCTGGCTTTGGTGGTGGCGGCCGTTCAAGCGGGCAATTTAGACGATATGGAAGCTGGCGAAGAAGCCCTGAACCACCCGCTTATGCTGCGTTACAGGCTATTTGAGCTCGGCCGTTGGCCCTTGGCGTTGACCGGGCGCACGCTTAATTTATTTTAATCTAGAAACGATTTACAAAGTAGGATTTTACGAACATGCGGATTGTCTCCTGGAATATTAATTCGGTTCGCTTGCGCGAACCCCTCGTGCTGGATTTGATCCAGCAGCTAAAGCCAGATGTTATTTGCCTGCAAGAAACCAAATGTCCGAACGACAGCTTTCCCGAAAAGGCCTTCGCCAAGGCAGGCTTTCCCCACATCGCGAAAAACGGCATCAAGGGATATCACGGGGTCGCCACGCTTTCGCGGCTGCCTTTTGTCGAGCAGAGCTATGTAAATTATTGTGGCAAAGAAGATGGCCGCCATATGCACACAACCATCGAGCATAAGGGCCGCCCGATTGCCATTCACAATTTTTATGTGCCCGCGGGCGGCGATGAACCCGATCGCGAGATAAATGAGAAATTTGGTCACAAGCAAGATTTTTTGGCGCAGATGACCAAGAACTTCAAACGCCAATCGAAACAAAAAGACGCGCCCGCTTCGGTTCTCTTGGGAGATTTAAACATCGCCCCAGGCGAGCATGATGTTTGGTCCTCAAAGAAGTTGCAAAAAGTCGTCAGCCATACGCCGGTTGAAATTGAGACTTTGGCCAAGCTGCAATCCACTTTGGATTGGGAAGACGTCTCGCGCCGCTTCGTGCCAGCGGAAGAAAAATTATATAGTTGGTGGAGCTATCGGGCGAAAGATTGGGACGCGGCCGACAAGGGTCGCCGCCTCGACCATATTTGGGTAACGCCTGACTTATCGGATGCGGTGGAAAACTATGGCGTCTTGCGCGACGCCCGCGGCTGGGAACGCCCCTCCGATCATGCGCCCGTCTATATTGATATCGCCTAGCTGTTTGTTGGTTGATTTGCCGTTGGTTTTTCGACAAACTCGAAAAAAACCAAGCCTTACAAAAAGGAGAGGCACCTATGACCGCGCGAGCCGACAAACAAGTAGAGTTTAAAAAAGACAAAAAATTTGCCGCCAGTTGCGCCGCCGCACAAGCCAGTGCGGAGGCCACCGAAGCGGCGCGCGCTTTGGCGCCAGAACTGGCGCGCCAATTGGCCGATGCCGGCATGTTTTCTATGTTCGTGCCCAAAGCCATTGGCGGGGCACAAATGACGCCAATGCAGGGCAATGCGCGCCTGCAAGTTTTGGCGATGCACGATGCCGCCAGTGCTTGGGTGAGCATGATTGGCGCTACCGCAGCGCTAGGCTCGGCTTTCATAGACCGCGAAATCAGCCAATCGATGTTTGCCGCCCCCAGCCGCATTACCTGCGGAATTTTCGCTCCCAATGGTCGCGCCCTGCAAGATGGCGATGACTATATTGTGTCGGGGCGCTGGGCTTGGGCGTCGGGTTCGGCCAATGCAGATTACCTTGGGCTGGGCTGTTTGGCGCAGGCCCCAGAAGACGAAAAGCCAAGCGTGCGGCTTTTAATGATCCCCCGCGAGCAGGTTATTTTTCACGACACATGGCACACGATGGGGCTTTGCGGCACCAGCTCGGGCGATGTAGAGGTCGACCAGATACGCGTGCCTGTGGCCCATAGCTATTCCATCGCCACCGACACGCCTTGGATTGACGACCCGCTTTACAAAATGCCTTATTTTGGATTTTTGGCGACCGGCGTGGGCGCGGTGGCTTTGGGCAATGCGCGCGCCGCGCTCGATGATTTTATTCAACTGGCGAGTGCCAAAAAACCGATGGGCAATGCGCGTACGCTAGCCGAACGCAGCGGGGTGCAAGCGGCGCTCGCCGAGGCCGAAGCCTTATGGCGAAGCGCCGATGCGTTTTATTGGCAAACATTGCGCGAAACCTGGGACGCGGTAGAGGGCGGCCAAGAGATAAGCCCCGAACAACGCGCAGATTTGCGGCTGATATCGACCCATGCGGTGCGCGTTTGCGTGCAAGTGGTGCGCCAAGTTCATGATTTAGCTGGCGGCACATCGGTCTATAAAACCAGTGCCATTCAACGCCGCTTGCGCGACAGTGAAACCATGACCCAACATATGATTGCCAATGCGGCGACCTATGAGTTGATTGGGCGGGTCAGGCTCGGCGGCTACAATAAAACTATGCAGCTTTAACAACGTTTCCTCGCAGTAAATGTCGCAGACAACAGGCTTGCGCGAGGCCGCCTGCTGTGGCTAACATCTCCTCAGATATATATGGGAGCTACGTATGCTTGGAAATTACACATCCCCTTGGATGACAGAAGACCTCACCATCTTTGAAGATGCGGCGAGTAAATTCATGACCAATGAGTTCGTGCCTCTGGCCGACAAATGGACCAAACAAGGTATCGTCGATCGCGATGCTTGGACCAAAGCGGGCGCAGCAGGTTTGTTGTGCACATCGATTCCGGAAGAATATGGCGGCGGCGGCGGCGATTATCGCCATGAAGCCATTCTCACCGAAGTGCAAACACGCCTTGGCGTGGCGGGGTGGGGCCAGTCGGTGCACTCGCTTATCTGCTCGCATTATTTCCTCGCTTACGGGACCCAAGAGCAGAAGCAAAAATATCTGCCGAAAATGGCCTCTGGCGAAATGGTTTGCGCCATTGCCATGACCGAACCCGGCACGGGCTCGGATTTGCAGTCGGTGAAAACCACGGCCGTGAAAGATGGCAATCAATATTTGGTCAATGGATCGAAAACCTTCATCACCAATGGCCAAACTTGCGACATGGTTTTGGTGGTTGCTAAAACCGATACATCGCAAGGCGCCAAAGGCATCTCGCTGGTCATCGTCGAAACAGGCGACGACACGCAAGGCTTTGCGCGCGGTCGCAACCTCGATAAAATGGGCCAGCATGCGGCCGATACATCCGAGTTGTTTTTCGATGACGTAAAAGTGCCGGCCGACAATATTTTGGGCGGCGAAGAAGGCCAAGGCTTTTTCCAACTGATGCAGCAATTGCCAGCCGAGCGCCTGGTCATTGCCAATCAGGCGGTCGCTTCCATGGAACGTGCAATTGCGTTGACCTTGGATTATACGCGCGACCGCAAGACCTTCGGAAATTCGATTTTCGACTATCAGAACACGCAATATAAATTGGCCGAATGCAAAGCCACGTGGATGGCGGCACGCGCCATGGTCGATCAGCTATTAAGCCAACTGCTGGAAGGCAAGCTCGACGCCAACAGCGCGGCGGCGGCTAAGTTTTGGTGTACCGAGCGTGAAAACGAAGTCATCGACGATTGCCTGCAGTTCTTTGGCGGGTACGGCTATATGGACGAATATCCGATTAGCCGCATGTATACCGATGCTCGCGTGCAGCGGATTTATGGCGGTTCGAACGAAATTATGCGCATGCTGGTAGCCCGCGCTCTATAATTTCTGTCGAAGTAAAAATATTCAAAACGCCGTCAGTTTTTGCTGGCGGCGTTTTTTCTTTGCGTTACTGTTTTCCTCAATAGGAGACCCTTATGTTCATAGTCGATGCCACACCCCCCTCCCGCTTGCCCCAAGTCGCTAGTTTTGGCGCCCTCATAATTGCAGGCCTTTTGCTGCCAGACATCAGTTGGGCACAAGATGGGAGTGCGCCGATGGCGCCCACACAAGGTCCAGGTTTTTTCGGTCTTTTGTTTTCCAAAGGCGGTCTCGTCACTTGGGTCATCGCCCTTTTATCCGCCGTTGGGCTGCCTGTGGCTGGGGTCAAGGTTTACCAATTCTACCAGATGGATATTTACCGCCCGCAGTCCTTAGACGCGGCTTTGGCCGATTATCGCGCCGGCAAAATTGATGGCCTCGCCAAACGCCTAGATAATTATGCGCATCCAGCCGCACCGCTTATCGGCTACGCGATAACCCAAGCGCATGGCCGTGCGATGAACGCCAACATTTTGCGCGAGGAATTGGCGCGGCGGGCACAATATTTGGTTCGCCACTTAAGCAAAAACATTTGGGTTCTCGAGCTTATCGCCGCATCGGCGCCGCTGTTTGGCTTGCTGGGTACGGTATTGGGTATGATTGTGGCTTTCCAAGGCGTCGGCCAAGGTTCCAGCGGCGCCGATACAGCTCTTTTGGCTTCGGGCATTTGGGAGGCGCTTTTGACCACAGCCTTTGGGCTGGGCGTGGCTTTGCCGTTTTCCATTTTGGCGGCGATATTTAACAATGCGGTCGATGACGTTCGCGATACGGTGGAAGATGCGCTGACTGAAATATTGGTCCGCAGCGATTCCAACGCCAAGGCTTAGGCTGCCTTTTTGTTATGTCGCAAGCGCTTCAAATCACTCGTGCGAGACGCAAAAACCCGATGATGGGGCTGACGCCCCTTATCGATATGATTTTTTTGCTGCTGCTATTTTTTCTGCTCGGGTCAGATTTTGTGAGCTATGGGCAAAGCCGTTTGGCGCCGCCGCGTGGCACGGGCGGCAGTGAAAGCGCCAGCCAGCCAGCAATTGTGACCTTGAGCGCGCAAGGGGCCTTGCAATGGAATGGCGCTCCGATAAGCGCCGAAAAATTGGCCAGCGATGTCGCCACTTTAGTCGCCCGCCACGACGACCAACTTATTGTGTTGATGCCAGCCGGCGCGGCCGAAGTTCAAAAAGTATCGGACACGCTCGACCTTTTGGTTGCGGCAGGGGCCGCCTCGATAACGTTAGAGCGCGATGTGTTTGATATTGATTTGGCTGATTTCTAGGGGGCGCGCGCAATGAAACTTAAGAGCCAACGCCGGGACCTAAAATCGATTGATTTGCTGCCGCTGATCAACGTCGTGTTTCTGCTCATTCTATTTGTTTTGATCGCGGGCCGCCCAACCACCAATCACCCGCAACAAATCGAGGTGGCGACCTCGACCCAAGATAGCGCCTATACGGGCGCGGCCTTTGCCATCTGGCTCAAGCAAGATGATAAGTTTTACTTGTCCGAGGGGGAAAACGTGACTTTGGGCGAAATAGCCGATTTTGTGAAATCGGCAGGTATTGTCGAACAGGGCTTGCCGGTCGAGCTGATTGCGGACCGGCGCGCCCATGCCAAACCACTGCTCGCGTTTCGCGCCGCTATGGCCAAGGCGGGCGTCGGGGAAATCCGTCTCAAAACCCAATACGACGGGTCCCCGAAATGACCAGCAAAACAATTCCAGAATCACAGAAAAGCGGCTGGTTAGGCCAATTGCGCAAGCGCCTCATAGGGGTTCCGCGCCGTGTATGGATTGGGCTTTTGGTTGGCTCCGCAATCTTGCATGTTGTGGCTGTGGGCTTTGTTTTACTGCTGCTTTTCGGCGGCGAGCGCGGCAGCGGGGCCGAGCAAGACAGTGTGGTCATCTCGGCCGGCGAAGCGGGACCCGAGGAATTAGACCTGACGCTGGATTCGCAAACCCCGCCAGAGACCTTTCGCGAGGCGGAAGCGGCGCTCGATTTATCTGAACTATTGGAAGTGCCACTCGACACAGATTTTAACGACCTGATGATGGACAACGCCAATATGGCCGCCATTGCCCCGGCCATGCCGCTACCCACAGCCGCCGTTACGCAGCGCGCGTTGCCAGGCGGCGGGTTGATATCGGGCGTACCGGAAACTTTTGCCGACTATATCGAGCATCTGCAGAAGACCGGCATTGATGTGGTGTTTGCAATTGATGCCACGGGCTCGATGGTCTGGGTACACAAAAAAGTGCACGAGCGGATGGAGCAATTGGCGACTTATATTCGCAATCTCGTGCCCTTGGCGCGATTCGGCATTATTGCGTATCGCGATTACAATGATTTGGAATTTGTGACCCGCATCACCCAGCCGAGTTTTGATATTGTGAAATCGCGAAATTTTATCGCGGCCATTGATGCGGTCGGGGGCGGCGATTATCCAGAAGCGGTGACGCAAGCCTTGCGCGATGCCGAGACCAAAATTGCGTGGCGGCCCGGCGCGCAACGGGTGGTGATTGTCATCGGCGATGCACCGCCGCATTCGCATGAAGCGGGTGAGGCGGCTGAAATTGCCGAACGTCTGAAATCGCGCGGCGGCCGCTTGTCCTTACTCGACAGTCGGGTCGAGGCCAATCGCGCGATGTTGGGTCGCGCGCGCGTCGCGTCGACGGGTCGGGCGGATTTGCTAAAGCAAGGCACGATGCCCCAATTCAAAAGACTAGCCCGTTTGGGCGGTGGTACGGCAGCCACTTTGGCGGCCGAACGACAATTGATGAAAACGCTGGCGCTGCTTATTTTCGACGATAAGTTCCACGACGAGCTGGCACCCTTTTTGGCTAATTTGGAATAGGAGCGCAGATGGGTTTCCCCTTACACAGCCGCGCCATAGGACTGGTTTTTTGGCTTGCTGTTTTAGCCCCGATGGTCTCAGGAGCCGCGCGCGGTTGCGAGGCACCGCCGGCTTTATTGACGCAAGCGCCGGAAAAAATTCTCGCCGGCTTGGGCCAAAACCCTGCACCTTATCTCGCCGCCGCCGATGGCTATTCCATCGGCATGGAGGCGTGTTATGACAGCGCCTTCGGGCCGCTAGAGCTTGCGCCCTTCGTTCGCCAAGCGAGCCAAGTTTCGGATACGATGGCAGCCCTTCGAAAACTTGCCGAAGAAAATGTCCGCCATAATGAATTGTCGTTTGAAGCGCTTTTGTCGTCTGATTTATGGGGTGACATTGAGGCTTTGCGCGTGGCCGGTGCCTATGGCTTGGCGTGGGGGCAATTGGCCGCCGCGGTGCGCCATATTTCGGCGCAAGAAAAAGCGCAGGCCATGCGCGTGGCGCTGCGCGCGATGCAAGGCCTGACGTTCGAATTCAAACATCCCGTATTGGTGCAGCGCGCCATGTATGGATTGGCGACGACGCAAATTGAGGCGGGCGATTTGCTAACGGCAATCTCAACTTTGCAGCGCTTGCAGCAATCGTTAAAACGCGGCGGCGCCCCAAGTTTTGTAAGCGCTGTGGATGATTTTTATGCCCGCATTCGCTCGCCAGATTACCGCCCGCCCGTGGCTTTATTCGACACGCAAAAGCACCCGTCTACCGTGCCTAGCTCTA